>Ga0214921_10008184_pt1 | contig 13659 bp, 12 predicted proteins | sample LL1505_MetaG_FD_177992 | JGI IMG/M metagenome (GOLD analysis project Ga0214921, IMG submission 177992) | Freshwater microbial communities from Lake Lanier, Atlanta, Georgia, United States - LL-1505 | ecosystem: Environmental > Aquatic > Freshwater > Lake | place: USA: Georgia | collected... | reverse complement strand
AATGATAACATATTCCAATTTATTTTCTTCATATTCTTAGACAGAATATCTATTGCATTTGGATTTTCAGATAATTGATCCCAATCTATTTTATCATGATTTTTTTCTAAAATATGTATTGCATTTGGATTCCTTGATAAATAAAACCAATCTATTTTATCCTTATTTTTTTCTAAAAGATGTATTGCATTTGGATTTTGCGATAAATGGTTCCAATATATTTTATTCTTATTCTTTTCTAAAATATGTATAGCATCCGGATTTTCTGATAACCATATCCAATTTATTTTATATTTATTTTTTTCTAAAATATGTATAGCATTTGGATTACTCGATAAATGATGCCAACATATTTTATCATTATTTTTTTCTAAAAGATGTATCGCAGATGGATTCATGGATAAACATCCCCAATCTATTTTATCATCATTTTTTTCTAAAAGTTGTATAGCATTTGGATTTTTTGATAATCTATAAGAATTTATTATTTTATCTATATCTACCCAATCTCTTAATTTATACATTGTAAAATTATTTAAAATATAATTTTTAAATAAATATTTTTAAATAAATATTTAAAAATATTTTTCAATTTTTTTTTATAAAAATATCTATTTAAAATACTTTAAATAGGAAGGTATGTGTAGGTTTCCTCACTTAAAAACAATGTTCAAGAATATAGTCAAGATCTTTATCTTTTAAATCTGGATGATTTAAATATCGTATAATAACTTTCGGATGTAATGCTTTTTTTATTAATTCTTCTTTAAATATATTACATCTATTTTCTAATGCTTCATAGTCCAGTTCAAAAATAGAAGGATTTAATGATAATCTAAAAAAATTTATTTTATCTATATTCTTAGATAATATATGTATAGCATTCGGATTATAGCATAAATAGCTCCAATCTATTTTATTATGATTCTTTTCTAAAAGCATCATAGCATTTGGATTATATGATAAATTGTTCCAATCTATTTTATCATTATTTTTTTCTAAAATATGTATTGCATTTGGATTTAATGATAATCCATCCCATTCTATTTTATCCATATTTTTTTCTAAAAGATGTAATGCATTTGGATTGGTTGATAATTCATACCAATTTATTTTATCCTGATTTTTTTCTAAGAGATGTATCGCATTTGGATTTCCGGATAATCTATTCCAATTTATTTTATCCTGATTTTTTTCTAAAAGATATAACGCATTTGGATTACGTGATAATACAGGCCAATTTATTTTATTTATATTCTTTTCTAAAAGATCTATAGCATTTGGATTTTCGGATAAATAGTTCCAATTTATTTTATCAAGATTTTTTTCTAAAAGCATTATAGCGCTTAAATTACAAGATAATATCCACCAATTTATTTTATCCTGATTTTTTTCTAAAAGATCTATAGCATTTGGATTTCCTGATAACCAATTCCAATTTATTTTATCTATATTCTTTTCTAAAAATTGTATAGCATTTGGATTTTCTGATAAAGAATCCCAATCTATTTTATTTATATCTACCCAATCTCTTAATTTATACATTTTAAAAATATTTAAAATATGATTTTTAAATAAATATTTAAAAATATTTAGTTAAAAATATTTTTCAATTTTATTATAAAAAAACCTAGGTTTCCATACTTAAAAACAATTTTCAAGAATATAGTCAAGATCTTTATCTTTTAAATCAGGATGATTCAAATATCGTTTGATTATTGATGGATGTAATGCTTTTTTCATTAATTCTTCTTTATATATATTACATCTTTTTTCTAATCCTTCATAATCCAGTTCAAAAATAGATGGATTTAATGATAATATATAAAAATTTATTTTATCCATATTCTTTTCTAAAAGATGTATAGCATTCGGATTTTCTGATAAATTATGCCAATTTATTTCATTCATATTCTTTTCTAAAAGATGTATCGCATTTAGATTACATGATAACATACTCCAATCTATTTTATCATTATTTTTTTCTAAAATATGTATTGCATTTGGATTTAATGATAATCCATCCCAATCTATTTTATCTATATTCTTATACAGAATATCTATTGCATTTGGATTTTCGGATAAGCAACTCCAATCTATTTTGTCCATATTCTTTTCTAAAAGAGGTATAGCATTTGGATTACTTGATAACATAAACCAATCTATTTTATCTATATTTTTTTCTAAAATCATTAAAGCATTCGGATTACTTGATAATCCATACCAAAATATTTTATCATTATTCTTTTCCAAAAGATCTATAGCATTTGGATTTTGTGATAAATTATCAAAATCTATTTTATGCATATTCTTTTTTAAAAGATGTATAGCATTTGGATTATGTGATAAATAAAACCAATCTATTTTATTTATATTCTTAGACAATAAATGTATAGCATTTGGATTTAATGATAACATACTCCAATCTATTTTATCCAGATTTTTTTCTAAAAGATTTATGGCATTTGGATTTTTTGATAACCATTCCCAATTTATTTTATTTATATCTATCCATTCTTTTAATTTATATATCATATTTAATTTATATATCATATTGATCATATTTGATCATATTTTTATAATAAAATATTTTTCAATTTTTATTATAAAAAATACTTAAAAAATAGAAAAGTATATGTAGATTTCCTCACTTAAAAACAATTATCAAGAATATATTCAAGATCTTTATCTTTTAAATCAGGATGATTCAAATATTTTGTAATGACATATGGATGCAATGCTTTTTTTATTAATTCTTCTTTAAAGATATTACATCTTTTTTCTAATGCTTCATAATCAAGTTCAAAAATAGATGGATTTCTTGATAAATGATACCATTCTATTTTATCCATATTCTGTCTAAGAATATGGATGGCATTTGGATTTTCGGATAATTTAAACCAATCTATTTTATCCATATTCTTTTCTAAAAGATGTATTGCATTTGGATTTCCTGATAAACAATTCCAATTTATTTTATCTATATTCTTAGACAAAATATGTATTGCATTTGGATTATATGATAATTCAAGCCAATTTATTTTATCAAGATTTTTTTCTAAAATATGTATAGCATTTGGATTACATGATAACCAAGGCCAATATATTTTATCCTGATTCTTTTCTAAAAGATGTATCGCATTCGGATTTACTGTTAATCCTTTCCAATTTATTTTATCATGATTCTTTTCTAAAAGCATCATAGCATTTGGATTACTTGATAAATGATACCGATTTATTTTATCCTGATTCTTTTTCAATAGATGTATAGCATTTGGATTTGTTGATAATCCATTCCATTCTATTTTATCTATATTTTTTTCTAAAAGTTGTATAGCATTTGGATTACATGATAACGAATACCAATTTAAATTATTTGTATCTATCCAATCTCTTAATTTATACATTTTAATATATTTTAAATATCTATTTTAAATATCTATTTAAAATATTTTTCAATTTTTTATAAAAATAAGAAGGTTTCCTCACTTTTTTAGAATTCTAATAATTATAAAAAATAAGAAGGTATGTCGGAAACCTAGGTTTCCTCACTTAAATACAATTATCAAGAATATAATCAAGATCTTTATCTTTTAAATCAGGATGATTCAAATATTTTGTAATGACATATGGATGTAATGCTTTTTTCATTAATTCTTCTTTATATATATTACATTTTTGTTCTAATGCTTCATAATCCAATTCAAAAATAGATGGATTTCTTGATAATACATCCCAATCTATTTTATCCATATTATTAGATATTATAGATATAGCATTTGGATTTTCTGATAATTTAAACCAATCTATTTTATTCATATTCTTTTCTAAAAGTATCATAGCATTTGGATTATATGATAATAAATCCCAATTTATTTTATTATTATTTTTTTCTAAAAGATGTATAGCATTTGGATTTAATGATAATTCATACCAATCTATTTTATCCATATTCTGTCTAAGAATATGAATCGCATTTTTATTTCTTGATAATCCAGACCAATCTATTTTATCCTTATTTTTTTCTAATAAAAACATAGCATTTGGATTACTTGATAACCAATACCAATTTATTTTATCCATATTCTTTTCTAAAAGTTGTATCGCATTTGGATTATATGATAAATACATCCAATTTATTTTATCCATATTCTTAGACAGAATATGTATAGCATTTGGATTTAATGATAATCCAGTCCAATAAATTTTATTCATATTTTTTTCTAAAAGATGTATCGCATTTGGATTATATGATAAATACATCCAATTTATTTTATCCTTATCTTTTTCTAAAAAATCTATAGCATTTGGATTTTCTGATAAATAATTCCAATTTATTTTATTTATATCTATCCAACTTCTTAATTTATACATTGTAATATTTTATTTATATTATATTTAATCTATTTTAAATAAAATATTTTTCAATTTTATTATAATATAAATTTATCTACAGGAAACCTAGGTTTCCTAACTTAAAAACAATTATCAAGAATATATTCAAGATCTTTATCTTTTAAATCGGGATGATTTAAATATCGTCCAATGACAGATGGATGCAATGCTTTTTTTATTAATTCTTCTTTATATATATTACATCTACATTCTAATGCTTCATAATCCAATTCAAAAATAGATGGATTTTTTGATAAAACATACCAATCTATTTTATCCTGATTCTTTTCTAAAAGATGAATAGCATTTGGATTTTGTGATAAATTAAACCAATCTATTTTATCCTGATTCTTTTCTAAAAGATGTATAGCATTTGGATTACATGATAAATCACTCCAATTTATTTTATCCATATTCTTTTCTAAAAGATCCATAGCATTTGGATTTCTTGATAATGCACCCCAATGTATTTTATCTACATTCTTAGATATTAAATGTATAGCATTTGGATTTTCTGATAATTCAATCCATTCTATTTTATCATTATTTTTTTCTAAAAGATGAATAGCATTTATATTTGAGGATAATCCATACCAACTTACTTTATCCATATTCTTTTCTAATAGATGTATCGCATTTCGATTATATGATATTCCACTCCAATCTATTTTATCCATATTCTTTTCTAAAAGATGTATCGCATTCGGATTTTCTGATAATGCACACCAATATATTTTATCATTATTTTTTTCTAAAAGATGTATTGCATTTGGATTCAATGATAATTCAGTCCAAGCTATTTTATCTATATTTTTTTCTAAAAGATGTATAGCATTTAAATTGTAGGAAAAAATTTCCCAATCTATATAATTCTGATTTTTTTCTAAAAAATGGATAGCATATGGATTTTCTGCAAATGTAGTAAAATATATATTATCTATATCAATCCAACTTCTTAATTTATACATTCTTAGATATTTAAAAATCTATTTTAAATATCTATTTAAAATAAATTTTTAAATAAAAATATTTTTCATTTTTTTATATGCAAATACCTTACTATTTAAAATACTTACACCTGAAATTGTTTTAAAAATCTCACTTTTTATTAATAAATTTTTAAGATATATTATATTCTTACAATAATATTGATAAAATATATATTTGTTAAAGTATTATAAATATTACTTTATAAAAAATAAAATAATATTTATTTTTAATACTTAGGTAATAAAAAAGTGAGAATTTTAAAATCATTTCAGGTGTAAAATCAATGCTAGAAACTTAATAATATTTTATTAATAATAAAATATTATTTTTTATAAATTATATTGTTATAGAATACAATAACATAATAAAATAAGATAATATATTTTAATATATATATATATAAATATTTATTTAAAATATTAATATTAGTTATTTTTATTGTAAAATTATGATTAAAAATTTTATTTTTAAAAAAATCTTGTTAATTTATTATATTAAAGTTTCTAGCATTGGGTGTAAAATAGTAAAGTATTTGCAGGTTCCGCACTTAAAAACAATTATCAAGAATATATTCAAGATCTTTATCTTCTAAATCAGGGTGATTTAAATATCGCGTAATGATAGATGGATGTAATGCTTTTTCTATTAATTCTTCTTTATATACATTACATCTTTGTTCTAATGCTTCATAATCATATTGAAAAATAAAAGGTTTTTTTGATAAAACATACCAATCCATTTTATTCATTTTATCATTATTCTTTTCTAAAAGAAGAACCACATTTGGATTTCTTGATAACCAAAACCAATTTATTTTATCCATATTTTTTTCTAAAAGCATAACAGCATTTGGATTAAATGATAAAAAAACCCAATCTATTTTATCTATATTCTTAGACAGAATATGTATTGCATTTGGATTTTCTGATAATGCTTTCCAATATATTTTATCATAATTATTTTCTAAAAGATGTATTGCATTTGGATTACGTGATAACCAATACCAGTTTATTTTATCTACATTTTTTTCTATGATATGTATAGCATTTGGATTTTGTGATAATTCATCCCAATCTATTTTATCATAATTATTTTCTAAAAGATGTATAGCATTCGGATTCGATGATAATACATTCCATACTATTTTATTCATATTCTTTTCTAAAAGAGGTATAGCATTTGGATTTCGTGATAACGCACACCAATTTATTTTATCTTTATTTTTTTCTAAAAGATGAATGCCATTTGGATTAAATGATAACCAACTCCACTTTATTTTATCCATATTCTTTTCTAAAAGATGTATTGCATTTGGATTACTTGATAAATAAAACCAATTTATTTTATCCATATTCTTTTCTAAAAGATCTATTGCATTTGGATTACATGATAATCCATTCCAATTTATTTTATTTATATCTATCCAACTTTTTAATTTATACATTCTAAAATATTTAATATATGTATTTTTAAATATTTATTTAAAATATTTATTTAAAATATTTTTCAATTTTTATTATAAAAATAGGAAGTATGTGTAGGAAACCTAGATTTCCTCACTTAAAAACAATTATCAAGAATATAATCAAGATCTTTATCTTTTAAATCTGGATGATTTAAATATCGTCTAATGACAGATGGATGCAATGCTTTTTTTATTAATTCTTCTTTATAGATATTACATCTTCTTTCTAGCGCTTCATAATCCAATTCAAAAATAGATGGATTATAGGATAATGCATCCCAATTTATTTTATCATTATTCTTTTCTAAAAGATGTATCGCATTTGGATTTCTAGATAAGCTATACCAATTTATTTTATCCTTATTTTTTTCTAATATATTTATAGCATTTGGATTTCGTGATAACCAATACCAATTTATTTTATTATCATTTTTTTCTAAAATATCTATCGTATTTGGATTAAATGATATCCAATACCAATCTATTTTATCATTATTTTTTTCTAAAATATGTATAGCATTTGGATTATTTGATAACCGAGACCAATCTATTTTATCTATATTCTTAGACAGAATATGTATCGCATTTGGATTTAATGATAACATACTCCAATTTATTTTATCCATATGTTTTTCTAAAAGATGTATCGCATTTCGATTATATGATAACATAGTCCAATTTATTTTATCCATATGTTTTTCTAAAAGATGTATAGCATTTGGATTTTTTGATAATATATACCAATCTACTTTATCTAGATTTTTTTCTAAAAGATGTATAGCATTTGGATTTTCTGATAACCAAGACCACTTTATTTTATCCATATGTTTTTTCAAAAAATGTATAGCATTTGGATTTAATGATAAAAAAGCCCAATCTATTTTATCTATATTCTTAGCCATAAGATGGGTTGCATTTGGATTCAAGGATAAGGTTCTCCAATTTATTTTATGTATATTCTTATATAAAATATCTATACCATTTGGATTTTCACTATTTTTTTCTAAGAGATGTATCGCATTTGGATTTTCTGAAAATCCCTTCCAATTTATTTTATTTATATCTACCCAATCTCTTAATTTATACATTTTGGAAATAGTTATAATATCTAGTTAAAATATATATTTAAAATATTTTTCAATTTTTATTTTATCACTATTTTTTTCTAAATCAATGCTAGAAATTTTAATATAAATAAATTAGCAAGATTTTTTTAAAAATAACTAATATTAATATTTAAATAAATATTTTAAATAAATATTTTTATATTTATTAAATATATTATTTTATAACAATAATTTATTATAAATAAATAAAATATTATTTATAATAAAATATTAATAAGTTTCTAACATTGTTTTTCTAAATTAAATGATGAAACAGCTTAAGTATGTATATAAAAATAGTAAAATTTTATATTGCTTCATAACTTAGATTTCCTACATATACCTTTCAAATATTTTTTATAAATAGAGTTATAATACTATTTCAATATTCATTTACAATATATTTATCAATAAAGTATTTTAAATATAATTTATTGTAAATTAATTTTAGTATGTCCATTTTAAATAAATATTATTGGAGTAAATTTTAGTGATTTTTGAGTGTAATAAAATGTTAAAAACAATTATCAAGAATATACTCAAGATCTTTATCTTTTAATTCAGGATGATTTAAATATCGTGTAATGACGGATGGATGCATTGATTTTTTTATTAATTCTTCTTTATAGATATTACATCTACATTCTAATGCTTCATAATCATAATCAAAAATAGATGGATTTTGTGATAATCCACTCCAAAATATTTTATCATAATTTTTTTCTAAAAGATGTATCGCATTTGGATTCTTTGATAACATATACCAACTTATTTTATCTATATTCTTAGATAGAATATCTATTGCATTTGGATTTTCTGATAACATATACCAATCTATTTTATCTATATTCTTAGAAAGAATATTTATTGCATTTGGATTTTGTGATAATTCACACCAATTTATTTTATCATTATTCTTTTCTAAAAGATGTATTGCATTTGGATTTCTTGATAAACATTTCCAATCTATTTTATCTATATTCTTAGATAAAATATCTATTGCATTTGGATTTTCTGATAAATAATTCCAATGTATTTTATCCATATTCTTAGATAGAATATCTATTGCATTTGGATTTTTTGATAATCTATCCCAAAATATTTTATCCATATTCTTAGATAGAATAGGAATCGCATTTGGATTTTCTGACAATGCATGCCAATCTATATTATCAAGTTTATCAAGATTTTTTTCTAAAAGATATATTGCATTTCGATTATATGATAATAATGGCCAATATATTTTATCCTTATTTTTTTCTAAAAAAGGTACCGCACTTGGATTACATGATAAAAAATACCACTGATTTATTTTATTAACATTCTTAGATATAATATGTATAGCACTTGGATTCGTTAATAATGCAGAAAAAACTATTTTATCATAATTTTTTTCTAAAAAATCTATAGAATTTGGAAGACTTCCTGCAGATCCCCAATCTATTTTATTTACATCTATCCATTTTCTTAATTTATACATCGTATAATATTTAATATTTTAAATAGATATATTTAAAATATATATTTAAAATATTTTTCAATTTTTTTTTTTATAAAAATAGGTTTCCTCGCTTAAAAACAATTATCAAGAATATATTCAAGATCTTTATTGATTAAATCAGGATGATTTAAATATCGTTTGATTATTGATGGATGTAATGCTTTTTTTATTAATTCTTCTTTATATAAATTACATCTTTTTTCCATCGCTTCATAATCATATTCAATAATAGATGGATTTAATGATAATGCATTCCAATCTATTTTATTCATATTTTGTTTTAAAAGATGTATCGCATTTGGATTTAAGGATAAGCTATTCCAATTTATTTTATTGATATTATTCGTTAAAAGTTGTATAGAATTTGGATTCTTTGATAACATATACCAATTTATTTTATCCATATTTTTTTCTAAAAGATGGATTGCATTTGGATTAGAAGACAATGCAAACCAGTATATTTTATGCATATTTTTTTCTAAAAGTTCAATAGCATTCGGATTAGAAGATAAATTAATCCAATTTATTTTATCTATATTCTTAGACAAAATATGCATAGCATTTGAATTATATGATAACATATTCCAATTTATTTTATCTATATTTTCTTCTAAAAGACGTATAGCATTTGGATTTGATGATAAACTATTCCAATTTATATTATCTATATTTTTTTCTAAAAGATGTATTGCATTTATATTTTTTGATAGCATATACCAATCTACTTTATCTAGATTTTTTTCTAAAAGATGTATAGCATTTGGATTTTCTGATAACCAAGACCACTTTATTTTATCATTATTCTTTTCTAAAAGATGTATTCCATTTGGATTTCCTGATAATAATCTCCATTCTATTTTATTTTGATTTTTTTCTAAAATATCTATTGCATTTGAATTTAATGATAACCAAGTCCAATTTATTTTATTTAAATCTATCCAATTTCTTAATTTATACATTCTAATATAATAATATTGAATCTAAAATATTTTAAATATCTATCAAAAATATTTTTCAATTTTTATTATTTTATATGCAATGTTAGAAACTTAATAATATTTTATTATTTATTAAATATTAGTTATTTTATAAAGTTTCTAATCAGATAAATATTTTAAATACAATATTCAAGAATATAATCAATATCTTTATTTTTTAAATCAGGATGATTTAAATATTTTGCAATGACATACGGATGTAATGCTTTTTTTATTAATTCTTCTTTATATATATTACATCTTTTTTCTAATGCTTCATAATCATATTCAAAAATAGATGGATTCATTGATAATAAACACCAATTTATTTTATCCTTATTCTTTTCTAAAAGATGTATTGCATTTGGATTTAAGGATAACCATTTCCAATCTATTTTATCCATATTTTTTTCTAAAAGATCTATCGCATTTGTATTTCGTGATAACCTACTCCAATTTATTTTATCCTTATTCTTTTCTAAAAGATGTATTGCATTTGGATTTCCGCATAAACACTTCCAATCTATTTTATCCTTATTCTTTTCTAAAAGCATCATAGCATTTGGATTTAATGATAACCATATCCAATTTATTTTATCCTTATTTTTTTCTAAAATATCTATAGCATTTGGATTCATTGATAATCCAATCCAATCTATTTTATCCTTATTATTTTTTAAAAGCATTATAGCATTTGGATTTGTTGATAACCAACTCCAATTTATTTTATCCTTATTTTTTTCTAAAAAAATTATAGCACCTGGATTTTTTGATACTAATCTCCATTCTATTTTATATAATTTTTTTTTTAAAAGATGTATCGCATTTGGATTTTCACATAATCCATACCAATTTATTTTATTTATATTTTTTTCTAAAAAATCTATAGAATTTGGATTTAATGATAATCCATACCAATCTCTTAATTTATACATTGTAAAATATTTTAAATAATTTATTTAAAATATCTATTTATAATATCTATTTAAAATATTTTTCAATTTTTATTATAAAAATAAAATAGGAAGGTATATATATATATAGGACACCTAGGTTTATTTTCTTAAAAACAATATTCAAGAATATAATCAAGATCTTTATCTTTTAAATCAGGATGATATAAATATCGTATCATAACAGATGGATGTAATGCTTTTTTTATTAATTCTTCTTTATATATATTACATCTTTTTTCCAATGCTTCATAATTCAATTCAAAAATAGATGGATTACTAGATAATTTAAGCCAATTTATTTTATTAATATTCTTAGACAGAATATGTATGGCATTTGGATTTTTTGATAACTCAAACCAATCTATTTTATCCATATTATTTTCTAATAGATGTATAGCATTTGGATTACTTGATAATACATTCCAATCTATTTTATGCATATTTCTTTCTAAAAGCATCATAGCATTCTGATTTCTTGATAACCTATACCAATCTATTTTATCCTTATTCTTTTCTAATAAATGTATCGCATTTGGATTTAATGATAATTCATTCCAATTTATTTTATTTACATTTTTTTCTAATAAATGTATCGCATTTGGATTTCCTGATAATCCATCCCAATCTATTTTATCCTTATTCTTTTCTAAAAGATGTAAAGCATTTGGATTTATTGATAATCTATCCCAATCTATTTTATCCTTATTCTTTTCTAAAAGATGTAAAGCATTTGGATTTCCTGATAACGAATACCAATTTATTTTATCCATATTTTCTTCTAATAGATCTATAGCATTTGGATTTTTTGATACAAAATACCAATCTATTTTATATAAATTGGTATTTTTTAATAAATTCTTTTTTAAAAGATGTATAGCGTTTGGATTATCTGACAATGCAACCCAATTTATTTTATCAATATTCTTAGAGATAATATGTATAGCATTTGGATTAAGTGCTATTGAACGCCAACTTATTTTATCCATATTTTCTTCTAATAGATCTATAGCATTTGGATTCCATGATAATTGATCCTAATATATTTTATTTATATCTACCCAATCTCTTAATTTATACATTCCAGAATATTTAATATATTTATTTAAAATATTTTATTATAAATATTTTTCAATTTTTATTTTATAAGTTTGATAAAATAGATATCTTAGAAACAATATTCAAGAATATAATCAAGATCTTTATCTTTTAAATCAAGATGATTTAAATATCGTTCGATTATTGACGGATGCAATGCTTTTTTTATTAATTCTTCTTTATATATATTACATCTTTTTTCTAATGCTTCATAATCCAATTCAAAAATAGATGGATTAGAAGATAATATATTCCAATTTATTTTATCAATATTCTTAGATAAAATATGGATTGCATTGGGATTAGTTGATAATCCAATCCAAGATATTTTTTCATTATTTTTTTCTAAAAGATGTATCGCATTTGGATTATATGATAAATAATAATAATTTATATTATGTATATTTTTTTCAATTAGATGTATAGCATTTCGATTTAATGATAAGTAATTCCAATTTATTTTATCCATATTTTTTTCTATAAGATGTATTGCATTCGGATTTAATGATAAGTAATTCCAATTTATTTTATCCATATTCTTTTCTAAAAGTTCTATAGCATTTGGATTTTGTGATAACCAATACCAATCTATTTTATCAACATTTTTTTCTAATAGATGTATAGCATTTTGATTAAAACATAATGAAGACCAATCTATTTTATCCTTATTTTTTTCTAAAAGATGTATAGCATTTGGATTTTCTGATAATTCATTCCAATATATACCATCTGTATATTTTTCTAAAAGATGAATACCATTCGGATTTTTTGATACTCTACGCCAATTCATACCAAATACACCTCCCTTATACAAAAGATGTATAGCATTTGGATTTTCTGATAAGGCAATCCAATTTATTTTATTTAAATTTTTTTCTAAAAGATCTATTGCATTTGGATTTTCTGATAATCCTTCCCAATTTATTTTACTTATATCTATCCAACTTCTTAATTTATACATTTAAAATATTTAGAATATATATTTTAAATATATATTCTAAATATTTTTCATTTTTTTTTAATGAATATTGTTTTACACCCTTGAAGACAATGCTAGAAACTTTAATATAATAAATTAACAAGATTTTTTTAAAAATAAATTTTTTTAATCATATTTTTACGATAAAAATAACTAATATTAATATTTTAAATAAATATTTTTATATTTATTTAC
>Ga0214921_10008183_pt1 | contig 13660 bp, 20 predicted proteins | sample LL1505_MetaG_FD_177992 | JGI IMG/M metagenome (GOLD analysis project Ga0214921, IMG submission 177992) | Freshwater microbial communities from Lake Lanier, Atlanta, Georgia, United States - LL-1505 | ecosystem: Environmental > Aquatic > Freshwater > Lake | place: USA: Georgia | collected... | reverse complement strand
ACCATTGGATGTCCAGTATTTCTTGCATAGGCGACATCACCTTGAACAATATAATATCCCTGCTTATCTGTATAAGTTCCTGTTGGTTGATTAAAAGCTGTATTATATTGTGATGCTAAAATACCAGATGTTTTTGGAATAGCTATTGTCGTTGGAATTGTTGATTTTTGACTTCCTAAGTCTTCTACGTTAAAATCCTCTGCCCATTTCCCAACGGTAAGTCCATTAACCATAACAGCAACTCTATCTGCACTAGCAGGAGCAGAGTAATTAAATCTTAAAACAACTTTTGCTCCAGTTACTGTAGTATTAAAAGTAGCAGAAACATATTGATAATTGTACATATCTTGAGTAATAGTTATTGTTGGAGAAGAGTATGTAATTGTTCCACCGATATCATAACCTATGGCAACCTGTGTAATGTATGGACTTGCTTTTGAAATATATGCACCAATAGTAAAACTATCGCTATTTGAGTTAAATGTAAAATCACTTGTTGCTGTAAAATATGTTCCAGAACTAACGCCATCTTTATACAGCAATGAAACTGTTGTTCCAAGTTTTGGGTCTAATTCAGTTGTGGTTGTACCCAAGAAACTTGAGGTAAATGTCCAGTTAGTTGATAAATTTCTTTGTGCATCTGTAATTAAAGATAGATATTTGGCATCACTATCTAGTGTCCACAATGCTAGTGGATGTTGTTGTAGGATTTTATCTGCATAAAGATTGGAAGAGTTAACCATGATACTTTATTTTACCACAGAACAAACAAAAATACCCTGCCAAATTAATGACAGGGTATCTCTGTGAGTTTTTACTTCTTGTCTGCAATCTTAATCTCGCAGTAGTCTGTATTGCAGTAGCTCTCGCCAGCAGCCTCAAGATTGTCCACACCGTCATAAATAGCAGAGAAGTCAATCTTAGCCAAGCGACCAATGTAGTAGTCGTACTCGTCTTCTGTAATCTCTGTGTAAGGCATCTGTGGATAGGTATCCTTACCCATTGATAGGAATGATACAGCCTTTAGCTGACCTTCGTACATATTAAGTACAGAGGTAATATGCTGCTTTTCACTTTCCTTGTCAAATGACAGAGTTACTGATACACCATTGTCTGACCAGTACTTCTGGGCTGTAGCAGCAAGGGCTGTCTTCTCAAATAAAGTTACATCTTTTTCTGCTCGCTTGTGACCAGATGAAATGGGGAAGTATACAACTGATGTATTTGCTGATACTAGGTCTAGCTCAATCTTGTACCCTGCTGCCTTGAAAAGGTGAAGCATTGGGTCTTGGTTGCTAAAGCGGATTGCTCGTAGGTAGAACTTTCCACCTGGACCCCAGTGAACACCAGGGGTAGCACCAGAAAGAATTGACACAGAACCAGATGGCTTAACAGTAGTTACACGAATTGATTCACGAACACATAGCCATTCTGAATACTTGTTGTCATAGTAACGAATCTTGTTATAGCCTTCGTCCATCCAGTTACGAACAGTTGGTAAACCATGCTCGTCAGCAAATGATGCGATGCCTGTTAGCGATGTACCAATACGACGGTTACGCTGCATGATTCCGTTGGTTTGCTGCCAGTGAGTTGGAAGAAGTGTTACAGTTTTTCCATATAGATAAGCAAACTTTAGAGTGCGTAGGAAGTCTTCTTTGCTCTCGTGACGGTTTAGGTGTACTTCTACTAGGGTACATAGTTCGTATGACTCTAGTGGCTGTTCTGCACACGGATTAAAGCCCATTACACGGTAGTCTTTGCCATCTGGAGCATCTGCAAGACGACCATAGTTGCGAGCAACGTCTAGCCAGATAAAGCCTGGCTCGCCATTGTCTGCAATGCGGTCTACATACTTTGAGTAGTCCATGCCTACAGTTGCAGCAACAGAGTTGTTAGACATCCAAGCCCAACCTGGGTTCTCTGGGTCGTATGAGTTACGCTCAGGGAACACTTCTGCATTTTTTAGGTTTAGGAAGTCTTCGTCTCCTTCTGCACCCAAAGCAAGAGTAGCTGAACGACGAACGTTACCAGAAACAACACAAGTACCGATTAAGTTAACTAGGTCAACAATGGCACGAGCATCTAGGTTATCTCCAACACGACCACCAAGAACATGACTAATGCGTTCATGTAGTTTAATTAGTGGAGCAGGACCAGAGGCTACGCCACCAAATCCCTTGATTGGAGCACCTTCTGGACGAACCCCTGAATAGTCAAACTTTTGAATATTCTGTCCTGCACGAAGATATGAGTTAATTAGAAGACGAGTTGCCTCTACCCAGCCTTCACGAGTATCTGGAATTACGTAAGTTACTTCTGGCTCTGTTGGTGCATAGATTGGAAAGTTTTTGTCTTTTCCAAGAGTATCAAAGCCAACCCCAATACCAAGCATTAGAGCATCCATTATCCAAGCAAATAGAGCACCTGGGTCATTTTTGTCTAGGTCTTTGGTTGATACCATTGCACAGTTCTGAAGAGCTGCTGAGTTACGCTTCTCCATTGTGAGTGGTGTACCAAATGTCCACATACCACGACCTGGTGGTGTCCACTTAAGATTAAACATTCTGTCGAATGCTTCCTGTGCTGACTTTTGTGCCTTGTAGTCATTCCAAGGGAGACGGTTCTCCTTTGCATGGTTCTTCTGGACAGAATACATACCTTCAATAACTCTGCGTACAACTTCGTACCAGCGTTCTTTAGTTCCGTCTTCTTTGACTCGTGAATAGGTGCGAACGAAAGTAATTTCTCCAAGAGCATTACCTCCTGCATCCACGAATCCAAAGGGTGATTCGACTGATTTGTACTTTTCGACAAAATCATTCGGTAGGGTAAATGAGAAAAATTCCGACATAGTGTTTCCACCTTTCCATAACTGTGATTAGTACAAGTATACCACAGTTTTTAAAAAAGCAAAACTATGTCAATTCTTCTTCAAAAGTTATGTCAGAGTATTCAATTTGACATGGACCACAAATTATTATAGGTCTTTCTTCATTGTTTGTAACATAATACAATTTAGCATTTTCAGTGGGACATCCCTCTGCCTGACAAGTTATCCACCAACCAAAACGTCTTACTACTTCATCTTCCATTATGCCCACGCTCCAAAACTGTTACTAGATGTTGCAGAACCTATTGGTGTAAGTTTTATAAATGAGTCGGCACCTAGACTTAGGGTTAGGGTTGCTGGTGTAGCACCATTTGTTCCACCAAAGTTAATAGAAAAACTTCCAGCTGTTGTGGAAGTTCTAATTATTCCACGCATTACAATTCTATGCCAGTTACCGCTTACTGTAACAGCTGTCAATGTTCTGTTAGTATTTTGTTGCATTGCATAAAATGATGAAGCAGTAGATATAGTAGTTACTGCAGCAACGTTTTGAATAATGTTTCCTTCAGCTAGTATTGTTGTGCCAGTAGGATATGAAAATGTCATAGTTTCCGAAGCTGGTGCATTTATTGAGTATGATGTCTGTAGATATAAAGTTGCTTCAATTTGATATGCAGTAGATGTAGCCAATGGAAGAGCAACACCAAATGCACTTCCAGAAATAGCAGCACCACCAGTAGATGTTCCAGCAACAGTAATAGAGCTTTGATTTGAATAGAAATAATTTGATTCAATTAGTGCTCTACCAGATGTGGTAAATGGGGTAGCTAAAAAGTTTGCATTGTTATATTCTATAGCACCAGCAACTGGTGTACTTAGAACAGAACTAGATGCACCAAAGTATAGTGGGGCTGTGTTTGCTCCAGTTCCACCTGCTCTAAGATTTACTGCACTTGCAAATGTAGTAATACCAGCAATTGATATGTTGGCATTTGAATTTCCAATAGTTAAAGTGTCTGTATTTAATGTTCCAATCGATATGGTACCATTTCCATTTGATAAAGGTCCACTTCCAAGACCACCATTAATTGTTACATCTCCACCAATACCACCTGTTGTATTTGAAGCACCACCAGTAATAAAAATGTCTCCACCAGATGCCGTACTTGTTCCAGTGGTTGCCGAACCACCAGTAAGAGTTAGGCTACCGCCAGTACCAGTTGTGTTTGTAGTACCACCAGCGGTGATTGTTATTGCTCTACCAGGTGAAGTAGCAATTGATGTTCCCATAGCAATTGCAAGGGTAGATGATGTACTTGTTATGTCTCCACCATTTACAGCAATATCTCCAGTAAATGTATTTGTTGCTGCTCCAAGAGAAGCATATGTTCCAGATAGGTCGGGAATGTCTGCTGATACTAATGCACGGAATGATGGTGCAGCACTTGGTGCAGATGCTGGTCCAGCAAGAACATAGTTTTGTGTTTTTGAGCCATATGGATTTGTAGTATCTCCATATCCAATAGATGCTGCAGAAATTGCTGTTCCATTACCAGAAAGCAAACCAGTAATACTTGTTGTCAGAGTGATGGCTGGTGTGGTTGTTGCATTTGCTACTGTTCCAGCAAAACCATTGGCACCAACTACCGATAGTGTTGTAACGGTTCCGTCACCAGTACCTGCTCCAATGTCTGACCTAAAATTTGTTGCTGACCTGGCGGTTACAGTATTGTCTGCATTCATTCTTAAAAATGTGATAGCAGATGGATTTGCAAGGGCAAAAATATTCTGACCAATGGTATTAGCACCTAATGATGCTATGTGTGTAGATGCATCTTCTGCAGTTACAGAGTTGTCTGCATTTATTTTTATAAATCTTGTTGCAGATGGATTTGTAAGTGTAAATATATTTGAGCCAACAGTTGTGGCTCCTAAAGATGTTCTACCTGTTGCTGGTGTAAGACCTGTACTTCCACCATCCCATTGGGCACGTTCATTGTAGGCAGTTGTCCAATATCCTTGTGTTGTCGTATCTGGAATAGAGTATCCAGAAGCTAAAGATATTGCAAATGTTCCAGAAGTAGTAATTGTTGATGGAGTTACAGATAATCCTGTAGGAACCGTCATTCCTACCGAGGTTACTGTTCCAGAACCTCCTCCACCTGCAGCAGTAGAAAAATAAGATAGGGACGACCATTGAGTTGTGCCATCACCTATCTTAAATTTTACTGTATCAGTTTCGTAACCAATTTCTCCTGCAGCAAGCACTGGGTCTAAAGCAGACCATCTATCTGAAGTACCTCGTTTTTGCTGCTGGATATTTGCCATACTACTCTACTGTTAGTTTATCAAGTTCAGCCTGATACTCTGTAATGGCTGCAGTCAAAGTTGCAATTGCATCATTAGCTTGTTCCAAAAGATTTTCATCAATTGGGTCTTTTGACTCTGCTACTTGCTTGTTCAAAGTGTGCTGATATCCTTCTGCTGCAAACTGTTGAATACGCTGAGTTAGAAGGTTTTGTTTTTGCTCTGTAGTTAAAAGAGCACCGAAATCAATTGACATGATATTCCTTTCGAATAGATTAATTGTGTATATTGATTATACCATAGAGTCTTCTGTGAACATAACAAATATTTTAAAATTGTAGTTTTTGGCATTAATATTTGGTATAATTGTATTGAACTTCCCACAAGGAAGTTTTTGCTTTATCGGACTCTACTTCATAAAGAATACTGTCTGCCAGAATACCGTTGCAATTTAACGGTAGAGTAACAACATAAAAAATAAGGAGGTAGCAAAATGATTAAAAAATTTGCTGCAGTAGGCGTAATGGTTTTAACGCTTACAACGTGTTCAACACCTGCACAAGGTATTGTACAAAAACCAATTGTTTCAAATGTAACACAAAATAGTTTTGACATTAAGCCAGCTGTTAATTTTGAAAAACAGATAATCTTAAAATCAAATACACAAAAATTAAATAAAGTAATTGCTAAACTAAAGCAATATGTAGGAAAGACTTGGTATGTCTTTTCAGGCAATACCCCTAATGGTTGGGATTGCTCAGGTCTAACAATGTGGACCTATCAACAACTCGGAATTGAGTTAAAGCACAGTGCAAGTGCCCAGAAAAACTCTGGTAAAAAATATAAAACCCCAAAAATTGGTGACGTAGTTGCTTTCGGATGGAAAACCTATTCTGGAGCACAGCACGTTGGTATATACATTGGTAATGGAAATATGATTCATTCTCCAGCTCCTGGACATAGGACACAAATCATAAGTGTTAAAAAATGGAAAAAGATGAATTGGAATACTAAAGTTACATATACTAGATTTATAGAAACAATTTAATAGAGATACCCTGGCTCAAAGGGTCGGGGTATTTTTATGACCATCCTCCGATAGAGATATCTGCATTTGAGGCACCAATTTTATTGACCGTAACATATGCTCCTGCACCTAACAGCAGTGTTGACAATGGGTTGGTAGCATTTCCAACTACAATTTTTGGACTAAAGTTACCACTTGAAGAAGACGTTCTAATCATGCCTCTCATGTGGTATTGACCAGTTGCTGTACTCGATGTTCCAGAATATGTAACTGCTCCAGAAGTTAATGGGGTAGATTCATTACTATTAAACATTCTTGTTGCCGTGGTAGACGAATTAGATGATGAATATGTTGATTCACTATCTCCAACAGAACCAGCTGGCAAGTCTAAAGAAACCGAAATTGTTGTATTTGAACCAGAAGCTGATGTTTGTGAGGTTAGCCTAAACCATAACTCAAATTCATATACAGTATTTGCCTCTAACGCTAGGCTCACAGCAAATAATGATTGCGTTCCTGCAGAAGCACTTAAACCTCTTAAGGCTGTAAGAGAATAAACGTGTCTTGGTGAAACAAGTCCACGCTTAGTTGTTGTATTATTTGTTACAAAAAATTGACCATTATATTCAACTGCACCAGCAACAGGGGTTGTAAGATTTGTACCAGAGGTAAGTTTAATTGGGGCAATGGAAGATGTTCCAGCAACTGGGTTTAAGGTTCCAAAAAGAGTTGTATTGTCTGCATATAGTTTTAGTACAGAAATGTTTGTTGTCTCTGCATTGTTTCTAGTTATTCGCAATTCTGCTGATGTATCTCCAGAACTACTACCAGCTTGAATATACATTACACCGCTGGACGCAAGAAATCTACCTTTTGTTGTTGTAGCATCATTAAAAAGTAGTTGAGTAGCAGCACTCATTGTTATTGGAGCAGTAAAAGTGTTTGCTCTTGCTAGTACTGCAATACCATCAGAGATATCTGTGTGGTAGTTGGTAAGAGCAGTAACAATATTTGCAGAGTCAGATAGGGCTGGTACTGTAGCGTCCAAGCTATTGGCTGTAATGGTAGGAGACATGATTAAATTATATCATATCTAGCTTGCAGATTCGTATGTTCCAGAAAGATAAAAATAGTCTGCAGTTGCAGCAGAAACTGGAGCTGAATGATTTACTGAAATTTCATTTCCTGAACCTGCTGAATGCCATAAAGACATTGTTGTCGAATTTGCTGTAGCATGAGCAGATAGTTCATATTGGTTGCCATTAGAACCTTTTAAATAAAGTATATTTCTAAATACATAATCAGCTACTGGTGCAAATGGTAAAGTTATGTTATATTGATTGTTAGCTCCTGAGCCAAAAGAAGTAACTGTTGTATAAAGAACTTTAATTCTAAAATTAACTAATTTTCCTTGTTTCATGTATGAGCCTGTTGCTGGTGTTCCTGTAAAAGTAAGTGATGTTACACCACCGCTGCTTGAAAATACTGGACTGTATGTAGTTGGTGTTGCTGCTGGACCAGTTGCTCCAATTGGTCCTGGCATTGGTACAATCTTAACGATTGGGTTTGTCATATTATAATCCTCCTTTAGTTTCTCCAAGGACTGTAATGGTTCCAATAATTGGAGTCCAAACTGTTCCATCAGCTTTAGTCACTTGAAGGTCAAAAGCTAGTTCTGCAACTACTTTTGTATAAGCCGTACCCCATGTTTGTGTAGTAGCTTTTGCTGCGATAATATCAACATAAGTAGCACCAACAGTAACGGTTAGTTGGTCAAGTATCTCGCCTTTAAAATTATACGCATACGATAAATATGTCCACCCAGTAGTGTCATATGCCGTTGTTTCATCATCTTCGACAAAGTAAACACGGAATGAAGCTGTATCGCCACGAACAATAGTCCATCTGGCGTTAAGTGGGTCTGCACCAAAAGTGGTGTCTTCAGGACAACATGAGGTCATAGTAGTATTATACACCACAAATCAAACAAAAGTGCTAGTATCTTCGGCGGTGGGTATGAGAGAGACACCAAAAATACTAGCAATAAAAGTATATCACAACCTGTGGATAAGTATGTGTATAACATTGTGGATAAAATCGTTACATAAAAGTTACTGTGAATTTGTCAAAAAACACTTGACAAGAGTTCGACGTGTGGTACTATATATATAGATAGATAGATGATATATATTATATATTTATATATTAAACTATAAGATATATATTATATATATAATAATAATGAATTCTTTATTTCTGACGAGAAATATATTCAACAAACATCTTAGTTAAATTGTCAATTTTGTTATCCAGCTTTTCGTGATAATCTTCACCTTTTAAATTCTGATTCTTTAAATCACAAATATCTGATTCCATTTTATTAACCTGGTCTTTAATAGAAGAACCATTATTAGGTTTCATTTCGTGTTTGATTTCTTCAAAATAGTGTTTGGTTAGCCATCTAACACCCAATGCTGATGATGTAATAATTGTAGTAACACTAATAACCAAAGCTAGGATAGATTCTAATAACGTCATACTGTCTATTATACTTGATTATTTAGTTTTTCGGCGGTAAAACGTTTCAAAAAATCGGCGTGAATAGAATATTCATACACAACAACCAGCATAGCTGCACTATGTGTGATAAAATAAGTATATGCCTAAAAGAACAGATGACGTAACATTCTTTGACCTATTTGACCCAAATGAACCTAGAAGCGATAAAGAACTTATAGAAAAGCGTTTGGCGATATGTAATGAATGTCCGTTTTTTAATAAAACATTTATGAAATGTAGAATATGTGGATGTTTTATGAAGTTGAAAACGACATTAGAAGATGCTACTTGTCCAGATGGACGTTGGTAATCAAGACAAGCTGTGCTTGTTGTATACCGCCAAACATTTTATAAACTCATAGGAGAGAAATGAATAATAAAAAAGATTATGTTGGAGCACTTGGACTTATTGTGTTTGGTATAGCCTTTATGTGCTTATTTTACACTATTGGAGCTATGATTACAGGAGTATCTTTTGTGTACCCTGGTCAGAAATAATCTGAAAAATATTTTATACCGTGCAAATCTGAAAAAATTTTTAAATTGACAAAAATCTGAATATTTTACAGATGTGAATGATTTGAGTATACTACACACCCACCCAATTTCTTTAGTGAGCACACATTGTAACAGTTTGATAACAACTAAAAAAATGTCGTGTTTTGGTAGATAAATGTCTGTCTATACTGATAGAGTAATAACAACAAGAAAGGAAGTCAAAATGACTGAAACTAAAGAAACAAAACAAAGTGTATACACCTGCCTCTACTGCGGAGTAGCATTCCTACAGACAGGTGTAATGCTAACCCAGCAGTGCAAATGCACAGGTAGAATCTAACTACCCCCACCAACAGGGCGACACGCCCGATGCGGTGCCCCCAAAATGTAACGATTGTGTAACAAACACTACGACACTCCTATAATGTCCCCTAAATGTCCGTCACTACTGATAGAGTAATAACAACAAGAAAGGAACAGAAAATGCCAGTATCAGCAGAATACATCGCAAACCTAGTAGCACTACTAAACGCAGACGCAGAGGCTCGTGAAGCAGAGCGTAAGTCACTAATCGAAGAGCCAGAGCCTTGCGACGACGACGGTTGCTTTTGGTGTAACTAATAAATGTCCGTAGCCTAGTATAAACTAATAACAACAAAAGAAATGAGAAATGAAATGAACGCAGAACTAAACGCAAAACTAACCTTCGACCTAGCAAAAGAAAACCTAGAGAAACTAATCGCTCTTGGTCTAGACACTGATGAAGACTATGACCAAGTGTATTGGGCAGAGCAAGAGTTGAAGCGTCTCTCTCGCTAATACCCTGCCAGGGCGACACGCCCGACAGCGTGGGGGCACCCCTGTGTATAACTCTGTGAATAACTTTGTTACGTATCTGTTACAAATTCTCCCGAATTTCTGGCGTGTCGTGTAATAAATGTCTGCTCAATCTGATAGTCTATACCTATGAAAACCTGCAAAGAATGCCTAACCGCCAAGCCCCTATCTGACTTCTCTAAGGCTAGTGGTGGCAACTACTACCGAACCGAATGCAAGGCTTGCTCCAATGCAATGACCAAAGAACGCAATGCCCTACGCAAGCAGTATGGAATGCCTAACGCTGGCTATGCTTGCCCTATCTGCCAGCGTGTAGAGAACGAGATTGTTGGCGAAGGCGGTAACGCTGGTGCTTGGGTTCTTGACCACGACCACGAGACAGGAGACTTCCGTGGTTGGCTATGCCACAAGTGCAATCGTGGTCTAGGTGCTTTCGAAGACCAACTGCCACGCCTATTGCGAGCAATCGAATACCTAACAAGGTAGCGACACGCCGATGCCAAGACTTGACAAACCTGGCAAAAGCGGTGCCCCCCTTGGCGTGTCGCACCTTTGTAACATTTACGTAACGAATACGATTTCTCCTGATTATCTCCTGATTTTTACTAATAAATGTCTGACCCCTGTGCAATAATATAACTAACGAAAGGAAGACTAATGAAAAGGTTTCTGAACCTATGCCAGCAAACTGGCAACCCATTCTCAGCAATGTGGATTATGCTTTACTGGACAGACAAGCGAATCGCCAAGCGTTTCAAATAAATGTCTGTGGTATCCGCTAAAATCAAATCAAGAACAGAAAGAAAAACATGAACGCTATCCAAATGAAATCTCGATACAACGAACTACTACGCCTAGCAAAGAATGGTGACTACTTTTCTATGGCAGAACTTGACGAACTTATTCGCTTGTCGAAAGACTTGGGGATAATCTAAATGTCGGTTGCTCTTGTTATCCTTGTTCTTATAATCATTGTCCTAGTCAATCAGTAAGGAAGAAAATGTCTCCAGCACTCTCTTGGATTTTGCTAATCTCTTTTGCTTGGTCTATTCACGCTTGGGTAAATCGTATGACCATTCGTTCTTTGAAGGATGAAGTGGAACGGAATAAACCACCCTTCTAATACCGCCACCGCTTAGGGCTGTGTCTGCGACACGCCCGATAGCGTGGGTGCCCCCGATAACATTTTGGTAACAGTTTACGTTGCATACGACAAAAGCCCCAGATTTTCTAAATAAATGTCGGTGGCTCGTGATACCTTAGAGGTAGATGAAAGGAAAACTAATGAGAATCAAACTAACAAAAGACGAGAGCGTTCAGAACCCTTGCGTAATCTGTGGCTCACCTGCAAACTTTGTAGCGATAATGAAAATCGCTGGCACTAAGTTTCTATGCAACCGCTGTGCAAAATAAATGTCTGACCCTACTGCTAAACTGATACTAACAAAAGAAAGGAACAAAATGTTCATTAGTCAAGATGTAATCGTAGCAAGTGTTTCGTATGACGACCGCTACTACACCAGCCCAGCCTGTGCTGAGTGTGGCGAGGAGTTGTCTGCTCGCACAATGGCAGACCTAGAAGCCCAGATGCTTGAACACTACTGCCGAGACTAAAAAGTTTTAGGGTCAGAATGAGCCTAGCAAATAATCCCGAGAGGGTGAGCCTAGCAAATAAATGTCTGACCCTAATGGTATTCTGTAACTAACGAAAGGTAAACTATGCTAATAATCACTTTTGAAACTTGGGAAGAGTATGACGAGGCTATTGCCTCAATCGCTACCGCCTACCTACCAGAGACGGAATAGCGACACGCCCGATGCGGTGCCCCCGATAACGTTTTAATAACAGTTTACGTAACACATTAAAAACCTCCTAAAATGTCGGTGGTATGCCGTAAAATGTAACTACAACGAAAGGACAACTATGCAAGACACACGCAACCACTATGTAATCGAAATGGACAACGGAGTTACCTTTGAGGTAGACACACCGCTTGATGAAGACCAATCAGCATTCTTCATCGACAACTACTACTCTGGGCGTATCTCTCGCCTATGGATAAATGGCGAAGAGTGGCAGGAGCCTACCGAATAATGTCGGTGGCTACCGCTATACTAAATCTATCGAAAGGAAAACTAATGGAAACTCCAACTTATCTCAGAACCAGCGAAGTAATCGAAAACCTACGCAGCGCAAGAGACTTTGGTGTTGGTGAAGCCTACGCCTACGCTTTTGGTTGGGCTTGGGCTATGCTTTCAGACGAAGACCAACTGCGAATGATTGCTCGCACCGAAGAAATGCTAAAGGAGAAAAACTAATGATGACTCGCAAAGACTATGTGACCACAGCAGAAATCCTGCGTGGACACCTATCAGACATTGACGACCCAACTTTTGACAGCCTTGTTGAGAGTTTTGCTCTAATGTTTCGTGAAGACAATGACCGCTTTTTGACCGATAAGTTTGTAGACGCTTGCTGGGGGGAATAATGAATGATTGGCTTGGTTTGCTTCTTGGCATTGTGTCTCTTGGTATTCTTTCTCTTGGGGCAATGAACTTTTACCTACTCCGTATTATTCGTGAACTAGAGATTGAGAACGACGGTCTTCAGCCACCCTTCTAGGGTGTGCTGGGGGCACCGCCTATCCTGAAAGCTGGTTTACGTTACGACAATAAATGTCCCACCCCCAATGTATACTAATCTTATCAACGAAAGGATAACTAATGTCATACACTAAAATCTATTCCGCTATCGCTAAGAAAGCAACCTTTGGTCAGGTTGAGCAAGCCACTAAATGGTATCTTGACGCAGAGACTGTTGCTCGTGAAGTTGCAACTAACCTAAACACTACCCTTGAGATTGGAGCCACCATTGTATCTGCTTTTAGCCCTCGTGAGCGTTGGTCTCGTAATGTTACTAATGCAGTAAAGTTTTCACTAGGTCACGAAATGACTGGCGTATTGGGTAACAACATCCGTATGGCAGAAAAAGCATTGACTATGGGTTTTGACGCTCTCAAGGGTATGAAAACTAACGCCTTTGCTAAGGCTATCGCTGGTAATGAGAATGCTGTTGTGATAGATGTTTGGATGTTGCGAGCATTGGGCATTGAGAAAAAAACACCTACTCAGTCTCAGTATAAAGAAATGGCTGACGCTGTTACTGCCGTTGCTACCCTACACGGAATGACACCTAGAGCAATGCAAGCCCTAATCTGGATTGTAGTGAGAGGGAGTGGCGAGTGAGCCTATGTTCTGGCAAACACTGTGCGTGGTGCGAGATTTGTTTACAGTCTAATGAAATAATCACGTGTGACAACTGCCGTAAACAACTTGTTGAACAAAAGTTATTTGCTGACATTGTGGAAAATTTTTAGTCACCCCAGGGGTGCCCCCCTCGCACTCAAACACCTTTACGTTACGATGAATAAATGTCCTACCCATAATGTATACTAATACTATGAAGAAAAACAAGAAACCACTGAGTAAAGTAAACGAAGCAACTCGCAAGGCTCACTCTAAGGAGTTGTTTGCTAGTCTTATGCTGAATAAGCACCTTATCGTTACCCCTGAAAACCGCAAGGGTAGCCGTCAAGCAA
>Ga0214921_10008182_pt1 | contig 13661 bp, 9 predicted proteins | sample LL1505_MetaG_FD_177992 | JGI IMG/M metagenome (GOLD analysis project Ga0214921, IMG submission 177992) | Freshwater microbial communities from Lake Lanier, Atlanta, Georgia, United States - LL-1505 | ecosystem: Environmental > Aquatic > Freshwater > Lake | place: USA: Georgia | collected 2015-05-28 | reverse complement strand
TGCCACAATTCATGCCGTCGAGCATCCGCCGGTGGGCAGTCGACTTTGACGGTAGCGGACGCCTCGACCTGCGCGCCAGTACCGTCGATGCCATCGGTAGCGTCGCGAATTTCCTCGCTGGGCACGGCTGGCAAACTGGCGGCGGCGGCACCTGGGAAGCACGAATAGCAAACGGTTCGGCGTTGGAAGGATTGACCAAGGACGGCATCGAGCCTAAGTTCACGCCCGCGCAACTGGCGGCCCAAGGCGTGACCAGCCCGGAGGCAATTCCAGCGGACACTCTCCTGGCTTTAGTAGAGTTTCAAAACGGCGACGTGCCCTCACTGTTTCGACTGACCGGGAAGAATTTCTGGGTTGTCACCCGATACAACCGTTCGCGTTACTACGCGATGGCCGTTCTTGAGTTTGCGAGCGCGCTACGTCAGGCTCGCGAATCAGCACATAGCACTGCCATCAACGCGACACCCAAATCGGTAAAAAAAACGGCGAAAACGAGGGGGCACTTGAACGACCGCAAGGCCAGCAAGCGCCCCCAACGGCCTCCGACCAAAAATCTGAAGTAAGTGGTCCCAGTTAATCAGGGAAAAGACCGGTCGACAGATAACGATCGCCGCGGTCACAGACGATAAAAACAATCGTCGCGTTGGTTACGGTTTCGGCTAATCGCAGGGCGATACAACAAGCGCCGGCAGCCGATGGGCCACAAAAAATGCCTTCAGTCGTGGCCAGTCGTTGCGCCATGGATTCGGCGTCAGCCTGCGAGACCTCGTCAATCTGGTCGATGATCGCGTGCCGTCGAATGGCGGGGACATAAGCGGGGGGCCACTTCCGGATCCCCGGAATCGACGAACCGTCGGTCGGTTGCGCACCGACGATCACGACCTCGGGTTTAATTTCCTTGAGGTAGCGCGAGACCCCGGTGATCGTTCCAGTGGTACCCATCGCTGAAACGAAGTGCGTTACCAGCCCGCCCGTATCACGCCAGATTTCGGGTCCGGTCGACTCATAGTGAGCGAGCCAATTGTCGTCATTAGCGAACTGATCCAGCACGCGCCCTTCGCCCCGAGACTGCATATCCAAGGCCAAATCACGGGCGTACTCCATGCCCTGCTGACGGGTCACCAAGATGAGCTCAGCGCCATAAGCGCGCATTGCCTGGCGACGTTCAACCGAGAGGTTGTCCGGCATGATCAAGACCATCCGGTAGCCGCGAATTGCCGCTGCCATCGCCAAAGCGATCCCAGTATTCCCGCTGGTCGCCTCGATGAGCGTGTCGCCCGGTTTGATTTCGCCGCGGGCCTCCGCCCGAGCAATCATCGACATCGCTGGTCGGTCTTTGACGGAGCCCGCGGGGTTATCCCCTTCGAGCTTACCGAGGATGCGGTTGTGGCGCCGGGCGTTGCCTTCACCCGGCAGACGTTGCAGTTGGACGAGTGAAGTCCCGCCGATGGCTTGTTCGATCGTCGGGAATGGATTCATAAGAGCAAGCTAGAGGATGAAGTTCGCAGCCACCAATAAAGTCACACCAATCAATTCGAGCTGGAAATCGGCAACGCCATCACCGTTGACATCGGCTTTGAGAATCAACCCGTTGGGGCTGGCTTCGTACCGCACCTGACCCGTGGATGTGCCCGAGAAGACACTCTCACCAATGAAGCTGAATACCCCATCGCCAGCGGTCTGGGTACTCGCATCAATATCGCCCAAATCGATGCGGTCAAAAACCGGGTTGAAATCCAAAATCCGATCTATTCCGCTCGAAGAGTCGCCCAGTTGGGAAAATTTAAATTGATCACTTCCTAGACCGCCGGTCATCGTGTCGGCGCCCGTACCTCCGACCAGGATATCGTCACCGAGACCACCATCCAGTAGATCGTCACCGTCACCACCCAGCAATCGATCGGAGCCGCTTAACCCTAGGATGGTGTCATTACCGTCCCCACCGTCTAAGACGTTGGCCGCTGAATTGCCAGTGACGGAATTAGCCAATAGATTTCCGGTGCCGCTGATCGACGCGTTACCAATCAGGGTCAGAATTTCAAGGTTTGGCCCAAGCGACCAGTTAACGGTCGAGAATGCCGTGTCGGTATCAAGCGAATCCGGTGTGCTCTCGATAATCAAGTCGCCGTCACTGTCCACATAGTAAGTGTCATTGCCCGTACCGCCCTCAAGCACGTCGTCACCCAGACCACCATCAAGTCGATCGTCACCGCGACCACCCAGCAATCGATCGGCGCCGCCCAACCCTAGGATGGTGTCATTGCCGTCCCCACCGTCGAGGACGTTGGCCGCTGAATTGCCAGTGACAGAATTGGCTAATTGGTTTCCGGTGCCACTGATTGGCGCGTTACCAATCAGGGTCAGAATTTCGAGGTTTGCCCCAAGAGCCCATTTCACGGTCGAGAACACCGTGTCGATATCAAGTGAATTCTCTGTGCCCTCGAAAATCAAGTCGCTGTTATTTTCCACATAGTAGGTGTCATTGCCTGCCCCCCCGTACAAGGAGTCAACCCCGCTCCCACCGTCAAGAGTGTCGCCACCGGTTCCTCCAGTCAGACGGTCGTTGCCTCCTTCCCCAGCCAAAAGATCATTCCCCTCACCACCCGCAAGCGAATCGGTCCCAGCACCCCCATTGACGCTGTCGTTGCCCGATGCGCCATCCAAAAAATCGTCATCGCTGTCGCCGAACAACAGATCGTTACCGATGCCGCCTTGAATGACGTCCGCGCCGGCCCCGCCATGGAGTTCATCATTGCCGGCATCGCCCCACAGCCAATCCCTGGACGCCTCATCAAGATAAACGGGCTCAAGACCGTTCGTGAGCGCCGCTGTCTGACTGGCCGACCAAGACTGCACGAGCTTTATGGTCACCCCGAACGTCTGCGCCAGCTTTATCAAACTGCCACCCTCTGGCAAAGCATCCAGAACCTGCTGGGCAAACGCAGGTGAGTAGCCGCCATAGACGACGTCGTTGCCCGTACCGCCAGAAAAAATATCGCTCCCCTCACCCCCAATAAGCGTGTCGTCGCCCTCGCCACCGATCAAGCGGTCGCAACCTTCGCCGCCAACCAGCGAATCGTCCCCTCCCGCGACAGCATTGGGGGACTCAGGGGCCGCATCACCATCGAGCGTGTCATTCCCAAGGCCCCCCAATAGGGTGTCATTGCCTATTCCACCGGACAGTTGGTCGCGGCCATCGCCAGCATTCAGCCAGTCTTCACCGTCCGAACCGACCAGGGTGTCGTCATTCAGACCGCCGTAAACCGTATCGTTGCCAACCCCGCCATTCAATAAGTCGAAGCCAGGACCACCATCGAGAAAATCATTCCCGTCCCCGCCCCAAATCGAATCGTTACTCCCCTCATCCGCATACACCGGGACCAGACCAGCGCTCGCAGAAGCAGCGGCGGTAGCGACCCAACTCTGAAGCAATGTCAGGCTGACACCAAGTTGTTGGGAGACCGGGGTCGACACCCCCGTTCGGGGGATTGCGGCGACCAGTTCGGCAGCCATGCTCTGAGAGAACCCACCGTAGAGAAAGTCGTCGCCGGCATCGCCCATGATCCGATCGTTGCCTTCTCCGCCAATCAACGTGTTGGAGGCAGGATCCGTCAACGTTAGTGGGGGCAAAACGGCGGCATACAGACGGTCATGTCCCAGTCCGCCAAACAAAGAATCTGCTCCGCCCCCCCCGACCAAAGTGTCGTCACCCAGGCCGCCCCAGATGTTGTCGTCACCCGCCAGGCCATGGAGCAGATTCTTTCCATTGCTTCCGCGCATCGTGTTGGCGACATCGTTGCCGACACCGTTCAAATCGCCGGAACCGCTGAGCGTCAAATTCTCGAAATTTTCCCCAAGCGTCCAGTTCACCCAGGCCTGGACCGTATCGATCTCCGTCGCCAGGTCACTGGTCTCAACGATCACATCCGTCAGGCTACTGACAATATAGATGTCGTTACCCAGCCCGCCAATCAAGGTATCCGCGCCCGCGCCCCCGTCCAGGACATTTGCGGCTGAATTCCCGGTGATGAGATTGGCATAGAGATTTCCGGTTCCATTAATCGGGGCGTTCCCAATCAAGGTCAGAATTTCGAGATTGGATCCGAGTGTCCAGGAAACGGTCGAGAGGACCGTGTCGATTTCAAGCGGGTTCGTCGTGCTCTCGATAATGACGTCGTTTTTACTATCGACGTAGTAGGTGTCATTACCCGCACCGCCTTCGAGCTTATCGTCGCCCTCTCCGCCGTCGAGCACGTCTTTACCGTTGCCCCCAAGCAGTCGATCCGAGCCGCTCAACCCCTTGATCGTGTCATTGCCGTCGAGCGATATTGGGAACTCCGTTGCGGTAACCATCCGCCGAAGCTGCCCGATAGTCGCCCAGGGTGCGTAGAACGTCACGCCGGCACGCGTCACCTGCCAGACATCCGTCAGGTCATCGGTCTTCAAATTCTCGCCGACGATTTCGAGACCACCGGCTCTGGACGTGACGCTTACCAAGTGGATCAACCCTTAAGAGATACAAACGCTTGATGGCTCAAACTGCTGCCAATCCAGTCCGCCCACTTAACCAACGGTCAAGATGGCGGTTTACGTTTAGCGCATCGCCAACCAGCATACGGCCCGCGATGTGACGAGCGATCTCAAGCAAGTCGGCGTCTCGCTCCAGATCGGCGAATCGTAGCATCGGCAAACCCGACTGGCGTGCCCCAAGAAATTCGCCAGGCCCTCGAAGAAGCAGGTCGCGTCGGGCGATTTCGAACCCGTCCTGGGTATCCCGGATGATCCCAAGCCGCTCCTTTGCGACCGCCGATATCGGGTAACTGGCCAAAAGCACACAGGCTGAGGCTGCTGACCCACGCCCTACGCGCCCGCGCAACTGATGCAGCTGCGCGAGGCCGAAGCGCTCGGCATGTTCGATGACCATTAACGACGCGTTCGGCACATCCACCCCCACCTCGATCACCGTCGTGGACACCAACACATCGATCGCCCCCGCCTGAAAATCTGCCATCACCTTGGCTTTATCCGTTGCTGGCAGACGCCCGTGGACCAACCCGACCCGCACGTCTGGGAGCTGTTCTGACAGCCACACCGCCGTCTCGCTCGCATCTTTCAGATCGATGGTCTCGGATTCCTCGACCAATGGACAAACCCAGTATGCCTGGCGGCCATCCGCCACCGCCTTTTGGACCCTGTGGGCGACCTCGTCGCGTCGCCCCGCGTCGATGACGCGGGTAACGACCGGAGTGCGACCGGGCGGCAATTCATCGATCACGGACAGGTCAAGATCTGCGCAATAACTCATTGCCAACGTACGGGGAATCGGGGTCGCACTCATCATCAGCAGATGGGCGCGCACCACTTCAGCACCCACCAACGCCAACCGCTGCGCAACCCCAAAACGATGCTGCTCATCGACGATCGCAAGCCCGAGACGCGGGAAGGCCGTGGTCTCTTCGACCAAGGCGTGGGTACCAATCGCCAGATCGACCTCGCCACTGGCGATCGCCGCCCGTACCGCCCGCTTCTCCGTCCCACGGAGCGAACCCGTCAGCCACGCCACACGGACCCCCAGAGGTTCCAGCCAGGGGCGCAATTTGAGCCAGTGCTGTTCCGCCAAGATTTCGGTTGGGGCCATCAAGGCCACCTGCCGGCCGCTGCCGATCGCCCGGGCGGCGGCGAGCGCTGCCACCACGGTTTTGCCGCTCCCGACATCGCCTTGTAGCAAACGGTGCATCGCCCGCGACGTCCTGAGATCGCTGCCAATTTCGGCGACGACGCGGGCCTGCGCCCTGGTCAGTTGAAAGGGCAGCTTTGCCAATAACTCACGTTCCAACGAATCGTCGCTCAAGGACGCTGCGCCCACCTGATCCCGCTCAGACCGCGCACGCACCAGCGCGAGCTGTTGGGCAATGAGTTCATCCAGAATAATTCGACGCCATGGCGGACTCTCGCGATCATCCTCTTGACCCTCAGGCGGCACATCGGCGGGCAATGGGGTGTGGAGGGATTTGAGGGCTGCGGCGAACCCCGGCATGGCAAGGTGACAGATGAGATCGGGCGGAACGGTCTCGCCAAGGTCGGCCTCTCGCAAGGCGTTCCGGATCGCAGTCCTGAGTGCCGATTGACCAATCCCGGCGACGGTCGGGTAAATCGGCATCAGTCGATCGGGCAATGGCGCCCCTTCGTCATCCGAACGAACGGTCGGATGGACCATTTCGAGACCAAAGAGCCCGCCACGAACCAATCCGTGGGCTAAAACCGTTCGCCCCGGAAGTAGCAGCCCCCGAATCCAGGGCTGAGCATGCAAGAACCGGAGGGTGATCTCACCCTGGGTGTCGGACAGGCGCACCGTCAGATTCGAACCCCGACGGGGGCCGGGGTCGGTCGAACTGACAACCCCTCTCACCTGCACGGACATGCCAGGGGACAATCCCCGGAGCGGAGTGATCCGCGTTAGATCTTCATATCGGAGCGGTAAGTGAAGGGCGAAATCAATCGCCCGATACAGACCGAGGCGGGCAAAACGCCCGCGATCCGCGCGTGGTGAAGTCAAGCAGACAACACCATCACAGCTTCCGCCTCAAACAATGCGCCCTTGGGCAACGATGCGACGCCGACCGCCGAGCGGGCCGGATAGGGCTCGGGAAAATGCTCTGCCATGATGGCATTCGCCTTCGAAAATTCGCCCAGATCGGTCAAAAAGAGAGTGACCTTGACGATATCGCGCAGGGAACCACCGGCAGCCACTGCAATCGCCTCGAGATTGCGGAACACCTGACGGGCCTGCGCCTCGAAATCATCCCCAACCAGGGCCCCCGTCGTCGGGTCTAATCCGATCTGACCAGACACCCAAACCATTTGACCGGCTGAGGGGTTTACGACCACCGCCTGCGAGTAGGTCCCCACCGGCGCCGGAGCGCCCGCACACTGAATGATGGTCTTGTTCACTTTTAGCATCCAAGTTGTCGCGAAATTCGCGAATTGATTTCGCCAGAACCACCATCCTAGACGAGCTCGAAGCATCCATTACCCTGACCAGGAGACCTCATGCAGGAACGTCGCGTCGTTTTATCGAACGGTCGCAAGATTGCGGTGCGCGAGTCGGGATATGCCCACGGGCGCCCGGTGTTCTATCTGCATGGTTTTTTGGGCTCTCGCCTGGAATGTGTCCCCGCAGATCCACTCGCGGCGGAATTTGGCTTGAGATTGATCTCAATCGACCGACCAGGATTTGGCTTCAGCTCAAATGCACCCCCCGACCCTGCGATTGACGCGGCCGACGCCGCAGCGGTTTGTGTCGAATTGGGATTGCGTCACCCCATCGTGGTCGGGGTGTCAGGCGCGAGTGCGCCCGCCCTTCTGATGGCAGCGAATCCGTCCATCGGCGCTCCGGTGGTGATTCTTGCCTGTCCGCTTTGTCCGCTCGACGACCCAGCAGTTCTCGCACAATTCAGCATCCTTGCTCAGTTTGTCCTCCGCAGCACGCCGATCACCCCGCGTACCGCAGGATTATTGCTCGACGGCCCCCTGCGACAATTTGCCAAGCGCTATCCGCAGGCAATGTTGAAAATCCTCTGCATGCGGTTCGCGCGCGCCGACCAGGAAGCGCTTCTTAGCGGGGAATGGAGTCAGGCCATTGCGGATTCTCTGGCCGAATCATTTGCGGCCGGCGGGTATGGCGCACTTCGTGACTTATTGACCTACACCCAGCGTTGGGACGAGCGTCTTTGGCGGATCCAAACCCCCGTGCTGATTTGGCACGGTCGGCAGGACACCGTCGTACCGATCCGATGCGCACGTGCTTTGGCGCGCCGATTGGCGAACGGCCAACTCCATGAGTACGAGGACGAAGGGCACCTCTCGGTGCCCCTTCGACATATGCGAACCCTGCTCAGTCAGGCGATCCGGCTAGCCTCCAACTCGATCGACGCGAAGCCATCGATCCACTGAGCGAAGGCTCAACCAGAATCAAACCAGACTAGGCGGCCCGAACCCGTCGGACGATGTGCGCACGGGCTGGTTGGGCCCCGCGTTCCGGGCTCGCTGGACGTGCAAACGTTCTGCCCGCATCCGGCCTGGCGACACGGTCACGAGGCTGGAATGCAGGACGACGGTCGCCTGCAGCGACTGCGCGATCACCGAAAGGGCGATCGCCAGCAGGTCGGTCACCAAAAGGACGACCACCGGCGGGACGTCCCTCGAAAGGACGACCACCCGAGGGGCGGTCTGCAAAGGGGCGGTCGGCTGACGAGCGATCACCGAATGGGCGATCCCCGAATGGGCGATCACCGAATGGCCGGCGCTCGGCACCGCCTCCAAATCCACCTCCACCTCCACCGAAGCCACCTGGGCGACGACCATCGCCACGTCGATCGGTACCGCGGGCGGGACCACGGTCACCACCCCGTGGGGGGGCAAATCGGGGCTCCAGGCCTGGCAAGATTGCGACTGGCAGTGGCCTACCCAACATGCGTTCAATCCCGAAGAGACGTGAGCGGTCTGCCCGACCAGCGAATGAAACCGAAATGCCGGCGCGCCCGGCCCGTGCCGTGCGACCGATGCGGTGAACATAATCTTCCGCCTTCATCGGCAGATCGAAATTAATGACGTGTGAAATGGTTGGTACGTCAATGCCACGCGCGGCCACATCCGTCGCAACCACAATCTGAATTCGTCCTTCGAGCAGCATTCGGACGACCCGATTACGGGCATGCTGCGGCAGATCGCCGTGGAGGGCTGCAACCGCGTGGCCTGCCTCTCGCAACCGACCGGCCTGATCTTCGGTCGACAGCTTGGTCGACATAAAAATGATCGCCTGCTCCATGCCAGTGGTCGCAAGCACGGCGTCGAGCAAGCGATTCTTGTGGTCAAGATCGTCCGCGTGATGGACCACTTCGGTCAGCAAGGCACGGTCGATCCGTTCCGACAATTCAATCCGCTGGGGATCCTTCGTCAAACGTCGGGCCACCGGAGCAACACGTCCGTCTAGCGTGGCGGAAAACAACAGCGTCTGTCGGTCCGCAGGCAGGCGAGCGGCAATGAAGTCGATGTCTTCGACAAAGCCCATATCCAGCATCCGGTCCGCTTCATCCAGAACCAGCGTCATGACGCCTGACAAATCGACGCGCCCCCGTTCCATGTGATCGAGCATCCGCCCTGGGGTTGCGATCACAAGTTCCGAACCCTCGGCCAGCGCATTCAACTGCGGCCCAAATGGGGCGCCGCCAATCAGGCAGGCCGTACGCAGTCGTCGGCCGGTCGAGCGCAATTCCATGGTGTAGTCTCGCGCTGCCCGCTCAATCTGCAAGGCCAATTCTCGTGTTGGCGTCAGAATTAAGGCGCGCGGCCGGCGCTCGCCAGCGTCGCCAGCCATCCGATGGAGAAGAGGCAACAAAAATGCGCCTGTCTTTCCGCTCCCGGTGTGCGACGAGACCAGTAAATCCTTGCCGGCCAGCGCTGGGGGGATCGCCTGCTGCTGGACGGCGGTGGGGGCAGAATGTTCCAAGCGAGAAAGCGCGCCGAGCAGGGCCGAATGTAGCCCTAAGCTTGCGAAATCCATAAAAATCCTTAAAGGCGGTTTGATTCAGCCGCCCGATCAAGGATCAATCCGCTAGTAACGGATCAGGACAGGAAGCCGAAAACGAATTTCTCATTCGAGAATTTTTCTCGAATCAGCCTTCTACTATGACGTAAAAATCCGCCTTGGGCAAGTCCAAGCCCGTCCTGTTGTTCTTGGTTGGCGAACCGAGGAACGATCTGTGCTGCAACGTGACCACCTCCATTCACGACCGCAGACTGATTGGCGTTCAGTCTGGCCGTCATGGGAGGGCTCAACTGGGGACTCATCGGTGGATTCTCATTTGGCGCGACGTACACCACAACCAAGCTTGCCGAACCTCGCTAAAGCTCCGCGAAATGGCGCCCCTGCGGGTGCGCCCTCGCCCCTCGCCCTGATCGCATTCCCGGTCGGGATCGGAGCACCTGACCCAGGCTGCGCCAAAGGTCCGGATGCCCTGCTGGCTCACGGGCTTGAGTGGAGGCTCCGAACCCGAAAACGAACGGTTGAGGTGATTCGCTTAGGGCCTCTTAGCACCCCCGCCCGCGGTTCAGGCGCCACATCCCCCACTACGACCATTCGACATCACGCCGAACGCCTGGCGTCAACGGTCGCCGAGTGCATCCGCCGTGGCTACCAACCTCTGGTGCTTGGCGGCGACCATACCTGCGCCATCGGGACCTGGAAGGGGGCTGCCCAGGCCGTCGCCCATCGAGGCTCCATCGGCTTAGTGTGGCTTGATGCCCACCTGGACGCCCATACGCCTTTTACGACCCCGAGCGGGATGATTCATGGCATGCCACTCGCAGTCCTGCTGGGTCATGGCGACCCCCGACTTGTTGGGCTTGCTCAAGGAGCTGGCATCGATCCTCGGCACCTTTGCCTGGTCGGCGTGCGCAGTTTTGAAGGGGAAGAATCTGCACTGCTGGCGAGCTTGGGAGTTCGCATCATTCAAATGGCTGAAATTGACGCGAGAGGTCTTGCCGCCACCCTCCGCGAAGCGATCAAAATCGCCTCGGGCGCGCCGGGGGGCTGGGGGGTCTCCCTCGACCTCGACGTCCTTGACCCTCTGGATGCCCCAGGTGTCGGCTCACCTGTTGCGAATGGATTGGAGCCCCAAGAGCTGATCAAGTCCATCGCTGGGATCGCCATGGACCCCGGGTTTCTGGGTGCGGAAATATCGGAGTACAACCCCGAACTCGACCCCAAAGGAACCACCAGCCGGGTCGCCGAAGCGTTACTGGTCTCAATCTTTTCAAACTGAGCACTGCATCGGAGGGCCGCCAAAAGCCCTTGCCGAGTAACATCGCGCCATGCCGCTACTCCAACTCCGCTCTGCCTCGCTTGCCTTCGGCCATTTTGCGCTCCTTGACCGGGCCGACCTTCAGATCGACCCCGGTGAACGGGTGGCGTTGATCGGTCGAAACGGCAGCGGCAAATCATCGCTCCTCCGCGCCCTTGCCGGCATGGGAGGACTTGATGACGGCGAGGCCTGGACGCAACCGGGACTCAAAGTCGCCTATGTGGCCCAGGAGCCCCCGCTCGACCCGGAACACACAGTTTTTGAAGCCGTCGTATCTGGGTTGGGGGCCGCAGCAGCAGCCCTACGGGAGTGGCACGAGGTCTCGGAAGCGCTCGCGGACCCCGATGCCAAAGACTTGGACGCGCTACTCGAACGCATGCAGACACTGCAAACGGAGCTAGAAGCCTCGGACGGATGGCGGCTCCACGCCACAGCAGAGCGCGCCATCGATCGATTCGGCCTCGACCCTAACCTCCTGATCAACAGCCTATCGGGCGGCCAAAAAAAACGCGTTGCCCTCGCGCAGGCTCTGGCCACGGAGCCAGACGTTCTGTTGCTGGATGAACCAACCAACCACCTTGACATTGTCTCGATCGAGTGGCTCGAATCTTTGCTTGCGCCAGGCGAAAGCGCGGCCACCGTCGGCACGGACGGTTCGGATACCAGCATCACCGGTTTAAACAACGCCAGCAGTGCCGGCGGACCACCGCTTCTCAGACCCGGCGGCGCGCTCCTCTTCATTACTCACGATCGTCGTTTTCTGGAGAGGGTCGCCACCCGCATCGTTGAACTCGATCGTGGCCACCTGGTCAGTTTTCCGGGGCGTTGGCAGACTTATCTCGACCGCAAAGAGCAAATGCTGCACGAGGAAGCGCTGGCCAACGCCCGCGCCGATAAGCTTCTGGCGCAAGAAGAAATCTGGATCCGCAAGGGCGTCGAAGCCCGGCGTACGCGTTCGGTCGGTCGGATCGCTCGCCTCGAGCAACTGCGTACCGAACGCGCGGCCCGCCGTGAGCGTCAGGGCGAGGTCGAGTTACGTGTTGACGCGGGTGATCGGAGCGGCAAGCGGGTGGCCGAACTCGAACACGTCACCCGAAGTTGGCCAGGAGCCGATGGTCAACCCAAGGTCGTGGTTCGCGATTTTTCGTGCCGCGTCATGCGTGGCGATCGAATCGGTCTGATCGGGCCCAACGGGGCTGGAAAGACCACCTTGCTGCGTCTTATTCTGGGCGAAATCGAACCCGACGCAGGCACGGTGACTCAGGGGACTCAGCTGCAGGTCGCCTACTTCGATCAGTTCCGGGCGCAACTGGATCCGGAGGCGGCTTTGGTGGATGTCATTTCGCCGGGTTCTGACTTTGTCGAGATCGGTGGTCAGCGGCAGCATGTGATTTCGTACCTGGGCGATTTCCTTTTTGCACCGGCCCGAGTCCGGTCCCCGGTAAAATCGCTCTCAGGCGGCGAACGTAATCGTCTGCTCCTGGCCCGTCTATTTGCCCGACCCGCGAACGTACTCGTTCTTGACGAACCGACAAATGACCTCGATATCGAGACGCTGGATCTGCTCGAGCAACTGTTGCTGGACTATCCAGGTACCGTATTATTGGTCTCCCATGACCGATCCTTCCTCGATACCGTGGTCACCCAGGTGATCGTCGCGGATGGGGATGGGCGCTGGAGTGAACACGTAGGCGGCTGGTCGGATTGGGCTCAATGGCGGGCGGGCACGAACCGAATTGCAGTCCAGGCCGACCGGACAGCACCCCTCCCCGGAAAAAGTAAGACGGCCTCAAATGCGAAAGCAGAGGTTCGGCAAGAACCCAAAAACACGAGCCCGCAATCCTCTACCCGCCTGAGTCGGGCAGAGCAGCGTGAGCTCGATCAGTTGCCCGACCAAATTGCCGCACTCGAGTCAGAGCGATCGACTCTGACCGACAAACTTTCGGACCCCGTTCTTCATTCCAGAAAGCCTGAAGAATTCCAGAGCGTCACCCAACGCCTTAGCGCCCTGGAGCAGTCGATTTCGACGTTGATGGCGCGTTGGGAAATCCTTGAATCCCGCAATCACTCGTCATGAAATGCGGTCAATGTTGGTGTTGGCGAGCGGTTCCAACCGTCGGAATGAACTGAGAACACGCCCGAGATCCGCTAGAGTACCGTCCACGATCTTTCTGCACGTCCTAATCGCCTCCGCGTGAATTTTTTGTTTCCTCTCAAGTTCGGTCTATCTGCTGGTCTCCTGATCGCGGCCTGTCTCGCCACGCCACTGCTCGCGAGGGCTGCAGGTGAATTGCATCAAGCAGAGCAGCTGGTTGAAGCCGGGCGTGCAGCCGAAGCCATTGCACTGGTTCAGCGCTACGGAAAATCCAGCGATGCGTCATGGGCCCAGGTCCACTCAGCGGCCCTGTTAGCCAGTGGCCAAAGCCGACGAGCGGTGGACCTCCTGGCGCCGTTGCATGCGGCCGACCCACTCAATCTCGGCTTAGCCAATAACTATGCGGTTGCGCTTGAAGCCATCGGCGCCACGGACACGGCTCGTCAGGTTCTCGAGCGTGCGCTCGGCGACGGCGCGGCAACCGCGGCGGCATTTCGCAACCTGCGTTCGCTATATGCCAAGCTGGCTGCGGCGGCTTATGCGCGAGCAGTCGATGCACCGGTGCAGCGGATGAGCCTAACGCTGGCCTTGGTGATGCCCTCAGACCGACAGGCACTTGCGTTCACGCCAGGTGCCGGAGATCAGTCGCCAGCCATTTCGCGTGGGCCAGCACCCGCGCCAGCGATCCCGCCGATGGCCGCATT
>Ga0214921_10008181_pt1 | contig 13665 bp, 11 predicted proteins | sample LL1505_MetaG_FD_177992 | JGI IMG/M metagenome (GOLD analysis project Ga0214921, IMG submission 177992) | Freshwater microbial communities from Lake Lanier, Atlanta, Georgia, United States - LL-1505 | ecosystem: Environmental > Aquatic > Freshwater > Lake | place: USA: Georgia | collected... | reverse complement strand
ATATTTTCACAACTTTGAGATATTTTAATTGTAATTATGTAGCTCGGTATGAAGATAGAAATGCAAGACCAATACAACCACAACAGCCTGTTAGAAGAAGCAGTAGACTTAAAGTTCCTACTCAACGGACTAATATAACTACTACAAGTGGACAATACATGAGAGGTGGTGCGAATTCAAGTGTAGTTCCCAAATCAAGTTATTTCAATGTTTACAATTCAAATCAATACACAGCAGATGAGTCTAAATTATCTTATTATGTTATTATTGATTTAGAATTATATCCAGGGAAGGATGGTATACCATTATCACAAAAAGCTGTTTTAGGTTGTCAACTTAAATACGAAAAAATGCGTCAAGCTTATGCAAATCTGGTTGGCATTGAATATAAACCCAATGAATTTATTCCTTCAACAGAAAAAAAATATAAAAAGGTTGATGATGATAAGAATAAGCAAAAAACAAGAAAAAATTATGGTGATAGTTTTGAGAGAAATAATTATACAAGAAGGATGTATCAAGATAGAAGGATGGGGTATGAACCTTATGGACCAAATCCTTATGGGCCAAATCCTTATGCACAATTTCCATATTAGTCATTTTGTAATTTTTGTAATTTTTGTCATATATTATGCTTTTTAGAATGATATAATAGAATGCATAAACTCATCAGATAAATTTGTAGGTATATAATCAAAATCAATAATTTTACGATTTAATTCGTATTTTGAATATGCATTTTCTTTCTTTAAGCGCTCTTCAAAATATTCATTATTTTCAAAACATTTTATTGCTGTTTTTGTGCCACATTTTGTTAATACCGAACTAATATTATCACTTACATCACCCATAATAATTTTACAAAATAGATTTTTCTTTGCATCTCCTAGGCTACTTTTTTGTTCGCATAAATTTTTGAACATAAGGTCAAATAATTGGACTCTAGGTCCGGCTAATTGTAAATAATCTTTATCGGAGGTGATGATTGTAATGTTAATATTTGGGCAAGTTTTTAGTAAATATTTTGTAGAAAGTGCAATGCAATCATCAGCTTCTAATTTGGGGTGACTGAGAATGGAAATAGCTCCACCTTTTTGGAATAATTCTTCTTCGTAAGCTGCCTTGAAAAGTGGTCCTCCGTGAAATCCATCTCTTATTCTTGTGCCTTTATAATTTTCAATAAATTCATTTCGCCAAATATTTTCTCTCTTACAATCTTTTCCAACAATAATAATTGGGTCTTTCAGGCCTAATTTTTGGGGAATTGTTTTTACAGTTTGAATAAATGTTTTTTTGAATTTTTCAACAAACTCAGGATTTAATTCTTTGGTTTCTTCGTTTAAAAGTGATTCATCTTTATGTGCATTTTTCCACCAATTCATGAGAGAATGGTATCTATGAAAACAGAAATAACTACCATCAATAAATAGTACTTGTTGTTCATTATTGGATTTTTCCATTATGAAATCTAATAACATTGTATTATTACTTATATAGAAGTTTTTATTATCAATTTTTTATTGATAATAAAATAATGTTCATAAATGATTTTGAAATATTGTGAATCATCATTATCTATTTTTGTTGAGTTCAGAATGCAACCTTATTAGAATCCACCTCTATTAAAATTGCATTATCACAATTTTCTGTAACTTCTTGATATACTTTTTGAATTTTCATAAATGTATTCATTATGCATTCCTCTTTAATTTTTCCTTCATTATTTTCTGTATCATTTTTTGTATTATTTTGAATTATATTATTTACTTCTCTCTTAAAGTCTAATTGTTCCTTGAAAATATGAATGTTTTTATTAATTATAAATAAGAATTCTGATGTATTTGTATAAGGGAGGAAGGATAATAAATATAAAAGAAAATTTATTCTTTCTATACATTCATTCAAATTATATTCAGCATTTTTCTTTTTTAATTTTAAAATAAAAAAAATATTATTATCATTCTTTAATTTAAAGTAAATGCTTATCATTCCTGAATGAGATGGTTCTAATGTATCATAATTTAACTTATATTTTTCAAGTATTTTATAAAAAGTATGATAATCAATATCATCAATGCAATATGGAACATTATTAGAATATTTTATAATTTCATTATTTATATCATTATTTATATCATTATTTATAAGATTTATATTTAATGTAAATTCTTGAAATATTTTTACATATAAAACATTTTGATTTAATAATTTTTGTGTAATTCTAGAAATAGTTTTTTCGTAAGTTGTATTGAATGAATAATAAATTAAAAATTCACTTGAAAAAATGTAAAACATATTTCCAATAAAAAATAGTGATTTTATTACACTGATTAGATTATTTATTATTTGAACAAAATATATAAATAAATAAGAATTACCTAAATAATCAGCAAATTCTTCAACGAGGTTTTCTTCTATAAGGTTTCCTACCATTATTGTATTTTTATAATATGTGGTCTTTTCTATAAATTGTTTTTTATAAATACATTTTTCTCTCTTGATAACATTTTAAAAAGTGTTAAGAAGGCTCTAAATGTCTAAGCTCAATGTGTTTTTATCGGATTTCTGTCTCCTTTTACTCTTCTTAGGCATATTACCATCCGCCTGCATTTCCTTCAAATCGCTTATACTAATTGTACTAGCATTATTATCAATATTGAAATCATTTGTTGGATTTGGATTTAAATTTAGAGTTGGACTAGCTTCTTGGATATTGATAGTCTTAGTTTTTAATCCAGAAAGAATATCAGAAATATCACTTGGTCCCTTCATTTCTGGTCTTGTTTGCCTGCGACTTCGTTCTCCCTCATTTGTTGAACCATAAGTTTCACTAATATCAATTCCATCATTCATATTTTTATTACCATATTCAGGTAGGTTATTACTACCAAAATAATTATTTCCACCTCTACTTACTGAAGGAGGCACAATATTAGGGCCTTGAGTAGCCATTGGTGGGGGAGGTCCGCGTCCTGCATTGAAGGAAGGTTCAGGATTCACTATTCCATTCATAAATCCAGAAAATCCTGGGTTACTTTGACCCATGCTATTTACTGCAGCAGACTGAAATTGTCTCATTAAATCAGGATTTTGTCTTAATATATCATCCATACCAGGCATAGATGATTTGAACATTGTATTCGTCATGTGTACCATCATAGCACTACCACCTAATTGGAAGAGTAATTTCAATTCAGGTGCCATAGAGGCTTTACCTTTATATTTTTCATATAATTCTCCAAAAATTTCGTCATAATCATTTAAATTTTCATTAATTTGTTCGCTCCACCCATCAAGTTTTACATCAAATGGGTCAAACCGACTATTTAAAAATTCAATACCATTAATACATGCCATTAACATATTTCCTTGAAATTTAACCGAATTTTGTTTTGCCTTTTCTTCCATAATCATTTCATATTCACCTTGCATTTCAAGGAGGGGTGATTCCATTGTGTATTTTTTTGTTAGAGAGACACCTTTGGCTTCAAGAGCCTCCAATTTCCTTAAATATTTAAATTTCTCTCTTAACATTTCTTCTTTGGATAATTGGGGTTCCTTATTAACATGTTTATCAGGATTTAATGGTACATTATTGAATTTTTGATACCCATCCCATGTTTTATTTTCAGAAGCAGTTTGTGCAGTAGATTTTCCTAAATTTGATGAAGAATTCATATCATCAAAATGAACAGAAGGTTTATCATCGGAATTCAATGAAAAGGATTTACTAAAGAAATCGGATTTACCTGTAAATAAATTTTTAGAGGATGGTGTGTCATCTACTAAATCATTCAATTCATTTTCTAATTCATTTAAATCATCAACTTCAATATCGCTTGATGGTTTGCTAGTTTTCTTATCATTCATTAGTAGTTCTAAACCTCCTCCAAAGTTACTAGATTTCATATTTGATGAAAATCCAGTATTTAAATCATCAAAAGAGGATAATTCAATCATTTCAGGTTCATCTTCCATATCTATGAAATAATAAGAACATATAATTTTAAGTAATACGAATTAAATATATTTTATTTTAATTTGTATTTATAAATATTTATAAATATTTTACAATTTATCTAATTTTTCCTTTATAAACCAAGAACCTTGTAAAAATGAATCTGCTAAATCGTCTTTTTTAGAATGTGTTTTGAATGTATCTACCCAATTAGGATTATTATATTCTGTTTGTATTAATTCTAAACATTTTTGAATTCCGATTTTTTTTCTCTCTTGATAGCTTGATTTGACTTCTTTTTTTTCATCTTTTAATTTATTTGCAGAACTAACAAATTCTATTTCTATATGTTGATTTCTCATGATAAAATATTGTGCAATCATTCCTTGAATTGTTTTCATGCGATTTGCGATTGGGCTTATTTGATTTTCAATAATAACAATATTTATAGTAGGTAAATGTTCTTCTAAAAGAGCATCTAATTTAGTTTGTATATTTTTACCAATAGTTACTAAATCTAATTTGGATGCATTTATATTTCCAATAGGTTCAAAACAGCTTTTTTGTGCATATTCATTTAATAAAAAAACTAGGTCTTGTTTTTTGATAGGTTTTTCATATTTTATTTTATAATTATCTGCCATTTCGTATAGGGTTTGAAGTTTTTGTTTATTTATGAATGCTGGTTTTAAATCAGGAGTTGGGATTTTATATTCTTGTTTTTTGCAGTGTTTTAGGCAAAAGTATTTAGAATTTTTCATAAATTTTGCAGGTTTATTACAGATTTTGAATTTGTCTATTTCTCCACATTTTGCATTATCTTCTTTTTGAGATAAATCAATAACATCCCATTTTTGAATACCCCAGCTCATATTATCACTATGAATAGTTGCAGGTTTACATAAAAGACATAATGCTAAATTTTTAATACCAACATCAATACTTAGAATTTTCATTTATTATTATGGATGATTATTTTATATTATTTTTAATTCAATAAAGAATAATATATTATTTATAAAATTGTAAAATTATAAAATTGTAAATTTATTTGAATTGCTCAGGTATTTGGATAGATGGTGATATTAAACGCGCATTTAATTGTTCTCTACTTAAATAAAGTTTTTTAAGGTCGCTATTTTGATAACCGAATCCAGGTGTTGAATCATCAAATGTAGATTTAAATTGATAAGGTACATTAGAAGAAGGGGTTTTATTAGTTTGTGAATTACAAGGAAGCCCTAAATCATAACAAGATTCCATTGTATTGTATTTCATAGCCTGGAGTGCATTGTTTGTCAAATATTGACGATATTCCCAATTAGATTTAATATTTTCTTGTTTTTGTATTCTTTGATTAATAACTGCTTCAGGTTGCCAAGATGCATAATTTCTACCATCTTCCATAATTGGCGGAAAGTTAAAATGAATATTATTTGAACCAGAATAACACATACCCCAATTTGCCATTATATATATATAAGATAAAAATGCTTAATATAATAACATATTATTGAAATTTAAATACTTTTTCTCTCTTCAATTCATTTTTAAAACCCTAATAAATTCAACAATTCATGTTTTTTAAGCTTATTTGCATCCTTTGATAATCCCTTTTCCATAACAATATTTCTCAATTTACCTAATGAAAGTTTTTTATAATCTAATACACTTAAATTAAGATTTTTATTATCTGAATTACTAAGAGAAATATCTAAAGCATTCAAATCGTTATTACTATCTAATTCAACTAAGTTGACAGATTCGGAACTATCGCTTTCATCATCGTCATCGTCATCATCGTCATCATTATTATCTTCATTTTTCATATCATTCAAATCCTCAATTTCTTCTAAAATTTCTTCAAATTGATTATTAGAATATAAGGTTTCTTGGATATTAATTACCTTAATATTTGATTGATTTAAATTTTCAATTTCATCATTTTCATCATTTTCTTCATCATCAGAATCATAGGAATCATCAGAATCCGATTCAGAAGACTCATCTCCATCTGACTCAGAAGAATCATCTCCATCTGATACTTCAATTAAATTATTTTGCTCACCAAATGCTGTATTAATCAATGGAGTAGAAGAACACCCATTTTGATTTGATTTATTTCTTAAATAACCGATTTCTTCTGCCATTGTGCTAATTAATCCAACCATAGAATTTATCTTATGGTTTTGTTCTTGAAGACGCTGTGTAAAAAACATACCAATAATACCTACTAATAATAATGTTATTCCTAAAGAAATCAAAAAAGGTACACTTAAATATTCTCCTAATGACATATTATTACAAAAACAATATATTAATTTCTTTATATGTTAAACGAATTTATATATTTATTGTTGCAATAAAGTAACTTTTCGTGTATTTTCCAATATTTCTTGAGGATAATTCATATCACTTAATACTTTTATACCTCCTTTAACATTTGATATTCCTTTTTCTAATTTGTATAAGTATTTAAATTCATTATTATTAATAAAACTTGTTTTCATATGATAATTTTGTATATTGTTATTTTTATCTAAAAAATTACATAATTGAATAAAATGAGTTGTTAATATGCATGTTACATTTTTATTTTTAATTAAATATTGCATAAATGCAAATGCACTAGTAATTGCTTCATCAGGATTTGTTCCGGAATATAATTCATCAAATGCGCAAAAATGTGTAGAATCTTTATTTAAATCAATGCTATCTATGATTTCCTTACATCTCCGCGCTTCTGCTTGAAATAAACTATCACGACCTGATGTATCTGGAATATTTAAATAACAATGAATATATTTATAAGGATGTAACAATGCACTTTTATAGAAACCACACCCAATTTGTTGTGATAAAAATATATTAATGAGAGAAGATTTTAATGCAGTAGTTTTTCCAGATGCATTAGGACCGGTTATTATCATATTCTTTTTGAATTTATAATCATTATAAACCGGATTTTTATTTATTAAAGAAGGATAATATGCCTTTTTGAATTTATTCTTATTATTCTTTGTATTTGTATTCTTTGTATTTGTATTCTTTGTTTGAGAAGGAAACTTTGCAAAATTAATATTCTTATTTTGAATATTTTGGATAATTCCATTTAAGTTATCAATATATCCATTATAACCGAAAGAATACATAATTGCTTCATAATATTTTTCATCACAATAAATTTCATAAAAGTATTTTTGAACAGTTCCAAATTCAAATATTTTTGCAAATGATAATTTCCAAGAACTAATTTGATTTAATTTATTCTCTAATTCTTCTAAAGTATTCATTTGTTTTACCATATTTTCATTAAATAAATGAAAACTGTTGAGAGAAAATGAATAATTTAAATAATTTTTCATAGATAATCTGGAATATTTAAAATATAATTTCAAATCATTTATGTATTCATGCATTCTTCTCATATTATTATAAAATCTTATACATGTCAATATATGTTGATAAATAGTAAATATATAAAATGCCCCACCTAAGATTAAATAAAATTTTTGGTCCATAGCTACACTAGAAAAGTTGGTAAATAATTTCCCTAATGGATGGTTTGCAAACACAATCTTTAAAACATCCACATATTCACTCCAACATAACTTTATACCCTTCGCCTTTATTACAAAAAATGGTATTAATAATATTAAAAATGGAGATATTAAAGAAATTATTGGAGCAGACATATCGTAGACGCACATTAATTGAAGGAATTTAGCATCTGTATTCAAGAATTCCCACATTGGCCAATCAAGATATCTATATTTTTCTTTAAATCCATTATCTCCTTTTATTTCATCCCATATATTCATTATATTTTCAAAGTCAGGAGAGAAAATCTCATATTCTATATTCTTATAAGTTTTTAATAATTCTTGATGTTCCTTTAAATATTTTATATCAGTAGTATAATGAGTTGAAAATTGTTCTAATATTTTCATACCTATTTTAGTTTTAGGTTGAAAAGCATATTCTAGCATAGATGTACTTGCTTTATCAATTGGTTTAATTAATTCTAAATCATCTATTATTTCTCTCTTTAATTCCATTTTATCATCATTATAATAAATTGGCAATTTAAAAAAATCATTTATTGTTTCTAATTTTGATATTGTATTTGTTTTCCCCTTGGATTCTTCCTGAGTAAACATTATATCAAAATTAGAAATATATTATTTTATTATTACGAATCATAATAAACACAAACTATATATTGTTATGTTATGTTATGTTATGTATTACTTAATTAATGCATCTAATGCAGCAGGCATTTCAATTATCTGTGTTGAATAATGTTGTTCAATTTCTCTCAACTTGAACATATCTCTTCTAGTTACCAAATTGATTCCAACTCCCTTACGACCCCAACGACCACTTCTTCCAATTCTATGCAAATAATTATGAACACACTTTGGAACATCAAAATTTATAACAACACTTACTTGCTGAATATCAATTCCTCGTGATGTTACATTTGACGAAATTAAAACACGAAATCTACCAACCTTAAAATCATTGAATGCTTGGTCTCTATCAACCCTTTCCATATTACTATGTATTCTGCAAACTGGGAACCCATCTTCCATCATTGCATCATACAAATCTGATACTCGTTTTACACTATTACAGTAAATAATACATTGACTCACCGAAATTACAGAATATAAATCCTTCAAGGTATCATATTTCTGCAAATCATTTTCCACTGCAACATAATATTGACTAATACCCTCTAATGTTAATTGTTCCACCTTTACATAAATATTTACTGGATTACGCATAAATTTACTTGTAATAGAATGAATATAATCTGGTAAGGTTGCACTAAATAGGGCAACTTGTATATCATTTCTTAAATTCTGTAAAATATTATAAATTTGCTCCTTGAAACCAATTGATAACATTTCATCTGCTTCATCTAAGATAACCATCTTTATGGTCTTGGAATCAATATGATTACGTCTCATCATATCAAATACACGACCTGGACAACCAGTAATAACATGTGGTGGATTATTTTTCAAAATACGAGCATCTTCATCAATAGAAGAACCTCCTATTAATGTTTTCACCCTTAAACCATTCATTACAGAACCTAATGACATAGCTACTGAAGCAGTTTGTATACTTAACTCTCTAGTTGGTGAGAGAATAAGAATTTGAGTAGCATTTTCCTCTACTTTTACATGTGATAACGCGCCAATGGTAAAAGTTGCGGTTTTACCAGTGCCTGATTGCGCCTGAGCAATAATATCCTTTCCATCTATTAAAGGTTTAATTGCCTTTCTTTGAATTGGACTAGGTTTTTCAAACCCCATTGCATAAATTCCTCTTAATAATTCTGAACTTATCTCTAAATTATCCCAGGCATGAATTTCTTCTAAAGAGTCATTTGTTTCCTCTTCTTGTGTTATAGGGTTGGGTTCTGGTTTTCTTTCAAAAGACATATTATAATATATTATAGTAATTATATTTAAGTGTATTTATGGTCTAAATAATATAATAAGAATATTTAAAAAAATTGATATAAATATATATTGAATAATTATAATTATAATTCCAAGTAATGACACAAGTATCTAATATGTTTTCGTTTTCATTGAAGGATTTTGAGAGTATTACTTTTAATGGATTTCATATTGAATTACCTGAATCAACGCTTGAAATTATTTCGCAATTAGCTCTTGAGGTAGGTTCTCCAACTTATATTAGGACTCCGATATTTGCAAGGAAGGAAAATATGTGTAAGTCATTGTCTGTTGGTAGCAATGATTCGTTTAAGAAGAAGAAAACACGCAAAAATGGAAAGTCAATAGAAATTATTAATGATGAAGATTGGGAGTCTATTCGTACTTTTCATGCAACAAAAATTGAACAGAAGGAAGGTATTGAGGCGCAAATTGATTTGATTCGGTTAGCGCTGAATAAAATGACAGATAATAATTATAATGAAAAGTGTAATTCTATTATTGAGATATTAGATATTATCATGACAGAATCAACAGAAGGGGACATATTGAGGGTTTGCAATCAAATATTTGACATTGCTTCAAATAATAGATTTTATTCAAAATTGTATGCGGATTTGTTAGCATCTTTGATTAATAAATATGATAGCATGCGTTCAGTATTTGATATGAATTTTTGTACATTTTTAGAGTTATTTAATCATATTGAGAGTGCAAATGCGGATGAAGATTATGATAATTTTTGTAGAGTGAATCGTAATAATGAAAATAGAAGGGCATTAAGTGCATTCTTTGTAAATCTTACTGCAAAAAAGATTATTAGTGAAGATAAATTGTTGGATTTATTTAAGAAATTAATTATGCAAGTTTACGAATTTATTAAAGTGGAAAATAAGAAAAGCGAAGTGGATGAAATTGTGGAAAATTTATGTATTCTTTATAATAAGGACTTGGTTGAGGATTGTGAGGATGAAATTGATGGCAAAAGTTTGAATGAAATTATACAAGAATTGTCCGAATGCAAGGCAAAGAGTTGGCCGAGTTTATCTAATAAATCTATTTTCAAATTTATGGATATTTTGGAGGTTAAATAATATTTTAATTAATAAATTTAAACACATTTATTATAATATATTATTATGAATAACAAAACGGAAAAATCCAATGAAAATATAACATCTAAGATAGATGGTTTGTCTAAAAAAAATGAATATAATATAAATATTGACCTTGAAAGTTTTTTGCAAGAGTTTGAAAAAATTGCTGAAATTAAGAGTCAATATAAGGAGGAAAAAAAGGAAAGTAAATATGTAATGACTGGTGATGAGGTATATGCTGAAATTGCAAATTATGACATGAATTATAGTGTAAAGGAATTAGCTATTATTTGTGATTTTTATGGTTTTGATACATTAGATAATTTGATGAATATGGATAAGTTATTATTGATTGAAAAGATAATGATATTTGAGAATAAAACAGAAAACATTGTAGAGGTTTATAGACGAAAGCAATATTGGAATTATATAGAGGATTTGAAGGCAGACCCATATTTCAAAAAGTATATAATTGAATGGTAACTTATAAATAATAAGTTATAAATATAATTATATGAATTATAATATAAAATATATTCATAATTTATATTATGGTTTTATCCAAGATAAATAAAAGTGTGAGTTATTTTGAAACGAAAAAGGTGGATTCAAATGATTTGAGTAAAGAGGCTGATTTATATGAAATCAATGCAAATGGTGTCAATATTATTATTGCAATTGGTAATGCTAAGAAGGATTTTGAAGATAAAAATATTACTTTTTTTCCTATTTATTTAGTGAAATCCAACAATAAGGTTATGCAAATTGGGTTATATGAAGTAAAATCATCGGATTTAACAAATTATATTGATGATGAAGGTAATTTAGAGGTTGAGAAAATTGATGAACCACTTATTTATGTATTTGTTACAAGGCAAATGTTAGAAAACTTAAGACTTATCCCTGAATCTGAGTTAGATGCAGAAAGGAAGGAAGAAGAGGAGGAAGAAGAAGGCGAAGGCGAAGGCGAAGGCGAAGAAAGTGAACCTATTGTACAAGAAGTAATTCAAACAAAAATACCAGAAGTTAGAAAGGATATTTTTACTATTATTAAAGGTGTGCCTATTCCAGCAATGTTACTAGAGGAAACTAAACAATCAGCATTAAAAGCTCGGTCTTCATATAAAGGTACAAAGGGTGACAACTGGATGCAGAAATATATGGAAAATCCGAATTATTATATTATAGACAATGAAGGAGGAGGTGATTGTTTATTTGCAACAATTCGTGATGCATTCTCTCAGATTGCTCAACAAACAAGTGTTGATAAATTGCGAAAAAAACTAGCGAATGAGGTAACACCTGAAATATTTAATGGATACAAGGAATTATATGATAATGCTAAGAGGTCAATAATAAAAGACACAGAAACAATAAAAAAATTAGAAATTGAATATGCAAAGTATAAAAAGATGTATGAAGAAACATTGGACCGCAATGAGAAGAAAAAATATGTAGAAATATCAAAGAAAATCAAAGAAGATAGAGATAGAGTTATAAATGAGAAGAGGATTAGTTATCAAATATCTCAGGAGTTTAGATTTATAAAGGGTGTGGATACTATTGAACAATTTAAGGATAAAATTAAGACATGTGAATTTTGGGCGGAAACATGGGCAATATCTACACTTGAGAGAGTGTTGAATGTTAAATTTATATTAATGTCAAATCAAGCTTATGTAAGTGGTGACAAGATGAATGTTTTAAATTGTGGACAAGCAAATGATTCCATTATTCAAAGTATTGGGCAATTTACCCCAGAATATTATATTATTGTTGAGTATACAGGGGACCATTATAAGTTGATTGGTTATAAAAAGAAACAAATATTCAAATTCAGAGAATTGCCTTATGATATAAAAAAGTTGGTTGTTGATAAATGTATGGAGAATAATTCTGGATTATTTTCTTTGATTCCTGATTTTATTAGATTCAAAGATGAATTAACAGCAGGAATTCAGGAAATACCACAATTTGATGAATTATCTGATGCAAAAATTAGAGGATTATATGAAGATGATGTTATTTTTGTTTATTATGATAAGTCTGATTCTAAAAAGCTTCCAGGAAAGGGTTCAGGAGAGAAAATAGGTATTGATAATATAAAGGATTATTCACAATTAGCAGCTGTTCCTGAATGGCGTCGTAAATTAGATAATATGTGGATTCAGCCTTTTGTAGTTGATGGACATATTTGGAATAGTGTTGAGCATTATTATCAAGCAGCAAAATTCAAAGGGACCCCTGAATTTTACTTATCGTTTTCACAGGAATCTGGTACTGATTTAAGTAAGAATCCAGAATTAGCAAAGGCAGCATCAAGTACAAGTGGTAAATATAAAGGTGAATTAGTGAGACCTAAAGGTGTTAATAAAGATGTTGATTACAAGAAGAATGCAGATAAATATTTATCAGAAGCATTATATGCGAAATTTAATCAAAATCAGGATTTAAAGGATATGTTAATATCTACCAAAAAGGCGAAATTAATGCATTATAAGAAGGGAAAGGCGCCAGAATTATCGGAGGCGCTGATTATTGTGAGATATAAGTTGAAGAATTCTTAGAACTATTTATATTGTAACAATCTGCGCCAATTATTTATTTGTTTTATTGAGTTTGAGTGTAATTTGTGTGCTTCTTTTTTTGAATAATCGTGGACAAAAAGTTCATTATTACAATATTGAAACATGCGCTTATAGAATAATTTATAAGAATTATCAAATGCTTCTTTCATTGTGCAATTATTTTTCATCATATCATAAATGACAGCTCTATTAAAATCATATGAAGATAAAAGGTCTGCTTCTCTAACAATATGATAAGCTTGTTGATATTTTCCCAATTCTGGATAACCATTTAATTTTATCTTTGAATAGGACATTGTTGTAATAATATTTGTTGTTACTGATATTTCTTCATTTGTCATAGTAGTTTCCTTCATCAAATAATTTTCAATATTTTGTGTTCCTTGTGTAACATTAATATATTTATGGTCACACATATCATGAATTGCTGCAGATGCAATGATAATTTTGAGGTCATTAATAAGTCTAGGTGTTTTAGGCAATTCTTCTTCATAAATTTTGTAAGAATAATCAATGACATTCAAGGAGTGTGAAATTCCATGTGA
>Ga0214921_10008180_pt1 | contig 13666 bp, 35 predicted proteins | sample LL1505_MetaG_FD_177992 | JGI IMG/M metagenome (GOLD analysis project Ga0214921, IMG submission 177992) | Freshwater microbial communities from Lake Lanier, Atlanta, Georgia, United States - LL-1505 | ecosystem: Environmental > Aquatic > Freshwater > Lake | place: USA: Georgia | collected... | reverse complement strand
AATTGTGAACTATGCAATATGACAAACTTAGCACCAGATCACTGGATGAGTTTTATGCATATGGATCTACAAATCAAGGCAGAAAGAGATAAGTTGAAGGAGTTGAATGAAAATGTTTGATGCTTTAATTATTGTTGCTTCATTTATAGTTGGATTCTTTGCATGTTATTTTTATATGACTGCTGGGGTAGATCAAGATGACGAGTGAAACAGATTTTGATAATGAATTTAATATTGAAACAATTACATCAGAAATTGTAAATAAAATTAAAACTGATGTTAAAAATAAATATGGAAATAAGAAGAGGCACAAACAATAATGTTATTACATGTACTTTGGGGAATGTTTTTTGGTTATATACTTGCAACGGTAAACTTTGCAGCAACCCTTGTTAATAAAGGATATAGAAAGTTGAGCGAAATTCCAGATAAGGAAGAAGATGGCTTATAAAGAAATAGATTGGGATAAACAACTCAAGATGTATATCTTTGAGTCCTGTTGGAATTGTGGTAAAGTAATTAGAACTAAGAACAAGCAAAGGCTTGCACTATTTATGCACGATCACTGGGGCATTGAAGAAAGCCGTAGATGCAGACCAAATATTTATGGAAAGTTAGTTAAAAAATATTACCTGTGGAAGTATCGCAATGTTTAAACTTATATGGGGATTTGGAATAGTTTTATTAGTTATTCAGTATTTTGTTTTAAAAGTCATTGGATTGTAAAATATTATCAATAGGAACTTCAACACTTGAAGGCTCCTGACAATCCCTACAATATGATCTTGGTGCGTCTGCATATCGCTCCATTTGACCAGCAAGAATTATTTGTCCAGACTTATGCATACCAAGTAATACATCGTCAAATGTATTAGCATAAACTATAGGGGTTAAAATGCCATTACATAATCTACACATACTACAATTCTATCACACTTGCCATTCCCTTGAATTTATGGTAAACTGATTATATGTGGTCGTGGGTTTTAGCCTGTATAGGCATTTGTGGTATATTCCTTGTTGGTCGCAAGACTATATGCGGATGGCTTATATTATGCTTAAATGAAATACTATGGACTATTTATGCTGTACAAACAAAACAATATGGATTTATTTTTATGTCTACCGCATATACAGCGGTATATATTAAATCATTTATACACTGGAGGAAAGATGACTGAATGCAAGTGTAATTATACAACTGATGAAGATAATAACTGCAACGGAACACACAAAGTTGTTAAGCAAGTAAAACAAGATTTGGTTAATAAGATTCATGCAATTAAAATGGGTGATGGAGAAGACCAATTAAATGCTTTAGGAATGAAAATGATAATATTGGACATGCTTAAATGAATGGACTAGACGACCTTAATGATGAACAAAAAGCAGCAGTGATGGAACTTGTTATTATGACTGTTAAAGAAATTAGAGAACAAATTGCAAAAGATATTCTTGCAACAATTCCGTTATGGCAAAAGTTTGGCTGGATGAAAAGCCGTAGAACTAAAAAGGCATTTGAAGCAAGTGCTGCAATTGCAAGAGGTCAAAACGAAGTAATTGAGTAAAGAAAAAGATTTAGAAGATTGGGCATATATGAATAGTGTTGAACTTACGCCAGAACTGTACCTATCTAATCAAAGATCTTTAATTGTGCAAGAACTAGAGATGGCAGGTATATACTTAGATATGCCTGGATATTTTTTGGAATCATTAAATTCTAGACAGTTTGCAGAAGTTCTGGCTGGTGCAATTAAGAGACAAAAGAAATTTTTAAAATGAGTATTTTGCAATATAAAAGAAATTATTTTGGTGGAACTGAATCAATTGCACGATATGTGGAAGATAATATATTAAACCAATGCCTTAATTTAAAAAAAGTTCAATGGTTTATAATTCCAGGATATATAATAAATTCTAATTTAGATAAATTTACAATTGTTTGGTCTCACCTTCCTTCTGATCAATTAATAAAAGATCACCCAATGTATGGTCAATTTTTTACAAATAAAAAAATAATAAATAAAGTTGATATTTATTTAACGCAGTCAAATTGGCACAAAAATGATTTACATAAAGCATTTAAAATACCACTTAAAAAAATTTATGTAATTCCAAATGGAATAAACACCAATGAACTAAAATCAAAACAAGATAAAACAATTAAACTTTTATACACTTCTGATTGCAAAAGAGGATTAAAAATTTTAAATAAATCTCTTAAATATATAAAAAATAAAGATTTTGAAATAAATATTAAAGGTTGTGGATGTAACAAATGTTTTAATTTTTTAAATAAAATAAATAAAAAAATAAAAGTTAACGGTTATTTAAGTAGAGAAGATTATTTAAAACAACTATCAACATTTAATATATTGGCATACCCATGTATATGGAATGAAACATTTTGTATTGTTGCTGCCGAAGCAATGTGTTCTGGAATGAAAATTGTAACAACTAATGCAGGTGCTTTAGAAGAAACTACAAATGGATTTGCAAGCATAATTAAATTGCCAAAAGGAATATTTAAAAAATATCGTTTATCAAAAAAATTTGGCAAACAACTTTCTTTAGAAATAGAAAAATATAAAGATAATTTTGATCCTTCTTTACAAATACAAACAATTAATTCATTATATTCTTGGGAAAAAGTAAAAGAAAAATGGATTGAATTTGATAAGTTTGTTGAAAATAAATTAAAAGAAAACTATAATGGCTAATCTTTCAATAAAAGAATTATCTAAACGTAATAATTTTTATATTTTTGTAAAACGCATAAGCATTGGTCAAGGGTTTTATGTTGTTGGTCAAGATAGATTAATTTTGCTTGACCCATCAATACTTAATAGTTTAGATTCTCTTGATGATTTAGAAAAGTATAATAATGGTCGATCAATTATTTTACCAACAATAAATAATAATAAAATTAAACTATCTAATCTTTATAAGGATTCAGAGTTTTCAAATAGGACCCAAGACACAACAATGCAACAAGACATTCAAGTAAAAAGTGTTGCAAATCAAATTGAAAACATAAAAAATTCTACAAATAAAAAATTTGTAAAAATTAGAATTGGCAATCAATATTATGAAATAGTTAGTATTATTGACTCTCCATTTGGATCTAAATCAGACTTTAACTTTATAGATATTCATGGAAACTATGTTGGTTTTATTTCACACAAATATGGAAACAGCCCAAAAGATTTTCAACAATGGTCTGGCACATCAAAAAGATTTCAAGAAGTAATTTTTAATCATGCTGAAACACAATCATTTATTAAAGAGTTGGCTGGCAGGTTTGATACTGGACTTTCTTCTACAAGTAGTGTAGCAAGAAAGATTATAGATGAAGAACTAAAGATGATGGCTTGTTTTGGAATTGATTATGGCAAAAACTTTGGATTAAACAATGTTAATGCAATTATGCAGGGAAATTTAATACTTAAAAATCAAGGCGATTGTTATTTATTAAAAGGTTCTCATAATGTAATTCAAAATGGAACAGTTCCAGATTATAGTTATGAGCCAGTATTTATTGCGGTACATAAAAAAGATAGAAGTGATCATGGAATTAAAGATGCTAGAGTTACAATTAATCCAATTGGTGGAAGAAAAATTAAGGATTTTATATAATGGACTATAAAAAAGTAATTGAACAATCACTTCAACAATTTACTCCTGATCATATTAAGATGCATAAAATTAATGAACATTTTATTCTTGATATTGACTATGATGTAATTGTAAATGGAATAATTGACAATCTTGAATCAAATGGATATACTATTAATAGTAAGCACCAGTAGCCAAGTTGGTTAAGGCATCAGTCTTATATACTGAAGATCATAGGTTCAAGTCCTATCTGGTGTACTATGCGGATGTTGCATACTGGTAGTGCCTCTGCCTTCCAAGCAGAAGGAGTGAGTTCGATTCTCATCATCCGCTCCATGTCTCCATCGTCTAGTGGTTAGGACAACACCCTTTCACGGTGTAAACGAGAGTTCAATTCTCTCTGGAGATACAATACCTCTGTAGTTCAGTGGACAGAACGATGGACTTCTAAGCCATGCGTCGCAAGTTCGATTCTTGCCAGGGGTACAACTTAGTATTTACCACCACGACGCTTATATTCTGCAACTACCCAAGCATTTGCAACTGCTGATGGATACACTCTAAACTTTTTCTTTGCTGCAGCCTTTACTCTTGCGTATAACTCTTTATCTTGTGGTTCACCTTTACGTGGCTTAATTATATTTGAATAGTCCGTTTTCTTTTCAAGATCAAAAACTTTTGTAAGTCTTTCTGGACCATTAACAACTCTTCCAAAACCTTCAAACATACTTTTTTCCGCTCTTTTTGCTCTTTCAACAATTGCTCTTGACCATGCAAATCCTGCATCTCCGCCCCATGCTAACCACATGATTTTTCCATTAGAAGGGTTCTCTGCATTATCCCAATCTTTACCCTTTTTATCTACTTCATGCCTTGAAAAAAATGAGTACATTCTTTTAACAGTATCAAGAGACATTGGTGAACCATTAACAATATCTGTTGCTCTTCCCCAACCTACAGGGGTTCCAGCACCTCTTGCTTTGCCTTCTTCCTTGTACTTTAATGCTCTTCTGGCAGCAGACTTCATGCCATCATTTGGGGTATATGTATCAGCCATTAGTCATCATCCCTACTTTTACCTGCAAAATATCCACCAATAATTCCAATAAGACCAACCAAAGCATTTTGTACTAAAGCAATAGCATCTGAATTAGTTCCATATTTTTCACCTGAACTAAATTGCTGTGCAAGCATTGAAGCATACTCTCCAATAACAACTAAACCTATAAATCCTAATATACCTAGGGTTATTACCCACATCAACTTATCTTTCATTTTCATAACTCTATTATACTATAAGTTGTGATATAATGAAAGAATGGAGCAATTAATTAATACCCTAAAAGAACTATTAGGAGACACAGTAGCCCTAAAATTTAAGGCTCATGGATACCATTGGAACGTAGAGGGTGATGATTTTCCTCAAGCACATACATTTTTTGAAATGATTTATAATGATTATGAAGAGGCTATTGATGGTTTTGCAGAAATCCTTCGCAGATTAGATACTTATGCTCCGTTTAAACTATCACGATTTATGGAATTATCAAAAGATGTTGCAGAAACAGAAGTTTCTTCTGATTTTTCAGTAATGTCTGCTGATCTTCTTATGTCAAATGATGCAGTTCTTGTTAAACTAAAAGATGCATTTGATATGGCAGATTCTGCTCGTGAACAAGGAGTTGCAAACTTTATTGCAGAGCGTATTGATATGCATCAGAAGTGGCATTGGCAACTTAAGGCAGTAATTAAACCTGAATCAAATATGGATTAATCTATGTCTACGATAGTAGATATTGATGGTACATTATTAAATAATGGTACACAACCAGTAAAACGTGTTATTGAATATGTTAATGCACTTCCTGGATCTATTATTATTGTAACTGGTAGACCTAAATCACAAAGAAAAGAAACCATTGCTGCATTAAGATCAGCAGGTGTAAGATATTCTCGTTTAATAATGAATCCTGGTTCTACTAAAGATACCGCAAAATATAAATATGAAACAGCAGTTGCACTTGGTGCAAAAGTTAATTTAGCAATTGACAATGATTCAACAATGAGGGCTGCTTATAGTAAAGCAGGATTAAAAACTATGGATCCCGCTAATCTTCCAGATATGAAAAAATTTTGGCTATTAAACAATTAACGAGGTAAAAATGAGTCATAAAGAAAATGAAACTATAACAGTAGCATGGGTTGATAATGGTTTTGTAAATGGCAAATTTACAGATGGATTAATTAAAACAATTTTTGAATCAAAAAAATATGGAATAAATATTATCAATAATATACGTGAATATGGACCACTTATAGCAGAACAAAGACAAAAGGTTATAAATACTTGGATTAATAAATTAGATACTGATTGGATTTTATGGGTTGATTCAGATGTTGTTATAAATTCAAAATCTTTAAAACTTATTTGGGACATTGCAGATAAAGATAAGTTTCCTGTTGTAAGTGGTTTATATTTTGTTTCTTTTGAATATGAAACATCAATGTTTAAAATAGTTCCTGCAGCATTTAATAAAAATAATACAAATGATTTGCATAAAGAAATAGAAAAATCATTACTTGGAGATGGAAAAATTTTTAAAGTTGATAAAGTTGGTTTTGGTTTTTTAATTATGCACAGATCTGTTATTGAAAAAATGTATTCAGTAATGGATAATAAACTATCATTGTTTTCTGCTATAGCCTATAAAGATAATGAAAAAAACATGGGAGAAGATCTTGCATTTTGTTCAATATTAGAAAAAGCAAAAATTCCATTATATTTACACAGTGGTGCTTTATCAGAACATTTAAAAGTTTTTCCGATTGACATTAACTATTATAAAAAATTTAATAAATAGAAAAGCCAGCCTATCTCTAGACTGGCTTAACTAATTAATTAATTACTTCTTTTCAGCAGACTTTTTTGCAACCTTTGGATTGTAAGGGGTTGCCTTCTTTCTTACAGGTGCCTTAGCGGTCTTCAGAGCCTTATCTACAGCATCTGCATCTGGTAGTCGACCAAATGCCTTATCTGCAGGGTTAAGTGCTCTTAAAGCCACTGGTGCTACTGCAGCAACTAGTGCTGTCCATAGATCCTTTGGATCTGTAACTCCTGCCATATATAGAGCAAGACCTGATGCAAGGACTGATCGTCCGTATGAAGCAACTAGTGCCTTCATTTGTTCTGTGTTCATATTTCCTCCTAGGATAGAACTTTTATTAGTATAGCATATCCAGCCCATAGACCTATAATTCCTGCTACCCCTGCAAAAACTGGAGGTGCTGGAACTGGAAGTTTGAATGCAGCAAATATTACTCCACATCCAAAACCTGTTAATATTGAAAAGAGTACATCTTTCATTTTATTTCCTCTTCTTTAGGCATTAAATCTTTTAATTTTTTATATGCATTGTTTATTTTAACCATAGAATCATAGTGAGGATAGGCAGATCCAACCTCTCCATATTCATCAAAATAATTTAAATCTGGATCTACTGTATCAATAAATTCTTTAATGCCTGATTGAACATCTTCAATATATGTAAATGCCCAGTCACGAGAATCAGAAAGAAATCTAATAAAATTTTCTTTATCAGCATGTTCTTCAGAAATATTATTTTGTTCATTAGATTTAATAATGTCAATATATTCTTGCATAACTGCATTGTCTATATAAAGTTTTTTTAAATCTTTTGAAACTTTTTTTAATTTTTTATTTGAAATAAAATAAAAAACAGCAAATAAGGTTACCAGAGTAAACAGACTAAAAATATAAATATTTTTTATCATACAGTAATCATTTTCCCACAAGCAGTACATGCATTGTATGTTTTACCAGTAAATGGGCAAGAACCAGCAGGAGTAAAGGTGTGTCCATTTGCTTTGCATTTAATAAAACTTAATATATGTTTAATCATTTTATTGCCTCTCTTGTTACTAATACTATTGCGCCATTTTGTTCTAGAGCATCTTTTAATTTTATCACATATTGCAATGCCGTGATCTTATCATCGTGTGACATTTTTATAAACTTTAATTCATCTAACTTAATAGTTAAAAAATGTTCATTATCAATAATTTCAACACCAAATCCTTTTGGTGGAGTAAAATTGTGAACTATCCTACGCATATCATCTGTATACATTATTGTTTATATCCAAATTGATTAAATTCCCATGACCATTCAGAATAGATCTTCTCTAAATGATCTTCTTTGAAAGTATTTTCTACTGTATATTCCTTTGGTTTATACTGTTTTTCAAATGTTTTCATATTGATTTTTTCTATACCATGGTCTGGCAAGATAGAATTAATTTCATCTTCTATACCATTTTCATACATTAAAACACGATCAACTATTATTTCCCCATTAATGGTATATATGTTTTTTGTAGAATTATGCATTTTAAAACTTTCATCAGTTTGTGAGAAAAAAATATCTAACAAGTTATTTTTTTGCCAAATAGGAATTTTTTCCCAAACAATATTTTTTTCTTTTAATCTATAAAATAACATAGATAATTGAATGTCGTATGGATTTCTAACAAAAACATAAGAGTTTACATTAGATAAATCAATTGTTTCTTTTATTAATTTATAAGTAATGTGATTATAAAAATTGCCATAGTTTCTTGGATAATGATCAATATTTGAAGGATTTATTGGAGTAACGATAGCATTATCTGGTAAAACTTTTGAAAGTTCTACCTCTAGAGATGTTCCACCAACCTTTATATTTTTAAGCATCAAAAACTTATGATCTGGAGAATATATCATAGCATTACTCCATTGTTAACGATTTCCATGTATTAGACCAATCTTGTTTTGTTTTATGCTTATTAATCTCTCTTGAAATGTCACCATTTTCAATATAAATACCGCCCCAAACTCCCCATTCTTTGCCAGAAATTCCAACAGCAAAACATTGTTTTACTACAGGACATGATCTGCATAAAGTATCTACGTTTAATCTTATTTCTGGATTATCTTCATAAGTATCAAAAAATAAATTTGTTTCAAGACCTAAACACTTGCCATCGTCTTTCCATAAATGCTGTTTCATTATTCACCATATTTGTTTGGTATATCCCATCCTTGACGATCAAGGTTAAAGGTTTTTTGAAGGTACCATATATCTTTTATACGAATACCGCTTGGTGAAGTTCTACCAAGATCGGAACGCTTGCGTTCAACTACATCCCAGCCCACCCATTTTAATTCTTTGTGCTTTTGTACAATTTTTTCCATTTGCTGCAATGATTTAATGATCATTTTATTTCTTTCTTCTAGTAACGGAATATACCAACTTCTACATTATTTAATTCTGCAGAAGCAACTAACTTTGATACTGGTTGTTTTGGCTTGCTAAGGTATGCAAAATAATTTATATACTGCATATTTTCTTCAATCCACGAAGGTGGAACTTTATAAAATTTAATTTTACGACCTCTAGATTTCATTCCACGCTCTGATAAATTACAAAATTCAGAAACATAAGAATTAATAACTGAAGGACCTGCTGAATAAATTGTAAATTCTTTATCACCTTCTTGCATTCCAGAAAGTGCAACGCTCATAGCACGAAGAAAAACCTGGTAATCATTAAACTCACTGGTTCCCTGTACTGCCACTATCATTTGTTTTTCCACCCTTTAAAGTATCTAAGATATATAACAATTTGTTAATATCTGTTTTGGATAATTCAGATGTATCAAGTGGTACTGCTGTTTCTGGCTGTACTTCACCATTAACTGCTAATCCAACATAAAATACATTGTCCGAAACCCAATATGCATTATTGTCTAAAATAATAACTTTTGTAACTTTTTCTTCTTTTCTTTTTTTAATTTGAGAAACAGAATTACTTTTTATTATTGTTTTATTAAAAAAAACTTTTAACATTTCATGCATATCGCTTTGACGATATACAGTTTTGCTATATGTTTTTTTATGCATTTTTTCTTTTATTATAATTATAGAACAAAAAAGTATGAATGTCAAGCCAATGGTTATGACATATTCCATACTATCTCCTATAGATCAAGCAAAGGCTCTTGATTATTTTTTGCTAATTCTTTATTTAATTTTATTTGCAAAATAAGATTTTGCCATTCTAAATCACTAGACTTTTGTCTATAAAAAGAAAGCAATACTTCTAGATCTTTTTTATCTAAATCTTCCATAACTACCCCTTAGTTTTTTTAACTAACTGCTTTGTATGTTTAACAATATAATCATCAATAATAGATTTAACTCTTCCATCTTTATACATTCTAACAATTTTTCCATTTTTAACCTGCATTGAGTTAAATGATCCCGCTTTTTTCTTTGGCATATTACTTCACAAACGGATTGAGGTCAAATACTGTTCCGCTCCAACCAGTCATACCTTTTCTTGCTGAGTTCTTCCAATCTTCTGGCAGTTGATCAACTAGTCCAAGTGCTCTAGCACGACGCATGATGTGTTGTTTTGCAGCATTATAATCTTTTGCACGACCTACTGATTGAATTGCATTTGCAAGATCTTTTGCATTTGCAATTGGGAAAGACCCATCAGGCATTGCAGTATTATTTTCTGCCATTGATTCACGTTGTGCAGTTGAGTAATCCTTTTTTCCAACTGAAGAATCATACATTGCCATTTGAGTTTCTGAGTCTGGCATATTTGCTTCTTCTTGCATAGATTCATCTTGGCTGCATACTGGACAATGTTCACAATCACAGTTTAATGCTAAGCATGTTGGACATTCACAACCTTGATAACCAGGGTTTGGTGTATCTGTTTCCATTACCTGCACTGATGGCATAATGTCTTGTTTCTTTAACTCTTCTGCAAGTTTGGTTAAAAACTTTGCTGCAGCACTCATTGATTGATTCATACTATCTTCCTTATCTTCAAGTTTAATTGGTGCAATTTTTGTTACATTGGAAGCCATTGATCCAATCATATATGGAGATTCTTCCCAACCATCTTCTTCATCGTATTCAAGTGTACGAATCAGTACCACTGGATTTTCAGATGATGCATCTTTTGCATAATCAGATCCAGGAATTCCAAACATTCCATTAGTCATAACATATTGAACAATACCAACATAAGTTTCATCTTCGCATGTTGTAATAACAAAATCACCTTCTGCAACCATATCTTTTTCAAGATTAACTAAATTAATGTATTTCTTTGCAGCACCTGCTGCATATAAAGCACGAACCTGTCGTCCAGCCTTATTTTTTGTAGGATGGCATCCCATAACCTTGCCCTTATCATCTACGACAGGGTATCCAGAACAACCGCTTGTTCCTTTACCACCAACACTATATGGCATGCCAAACCTCCTAAGTTTATATACTGATTATATCAGATATTGCGATCAGACAAAACACGCTTAATCTCATCTAAAGACCATAACTCTTCAGGTGAAAGTTTAACAAGTTCTTCTGGTAAAAATGCATTATCTGTTAGGCTTATTAATGGGTCTGAAGCAAATAAATCTAAATTTAAATACCCTTTTTCCCAAAGATTCATGACTTCAGCATTTACAGAATCAATATGCTCTCTATATAGATCAGGCATAAGTTCTTTAATTTTAGGGGTAAACACGTACATTTTTTCTTGAGTTACTTCATCATACCCCATAAACTTTATGCCACCTTCAGCAAGTAATTTTATAAATGCTTCTTCTTCATTCATCTGAAACAAACTCCAGGAATTGATCTCTTGTCTTGGCACCATTCATACGCTTAACTTCTTTGCCATCTTCAATTAAAATATAAGTGGGAATTGACTTAATCTCAAACTTTTTAATTAATTGCATTTCAGAATCAGCATCAATAAATTGAAAGTCAATTAAACCATCACGCTTTAACTCTTCTGCAATTGGCTTTGTTCTTTGACAAGGGTTGCACCAGTCTGCAGTAAAATAAAATACATGTTTCACTTTACTGGAACCACACTAAACTTAGTCGTCTTGCATGGCTTTAGTGCTGCAGCAATAAAATCTTTTTCTTTTTTATCTACAGATAGTCCCCATCTAACTTTAATTGATACCCAGTTAGTTAGATATTCACATGCATATGCTTTATTTGTTGGCATCCATTCTGCTGGATCTTGGTCAGACTTAGATCTATTTGAAGCACCAGTTACTGCAATAAGATGACGTGGATCTGTTTGATCATTTGCATACATTTCTTTCTTTGCTGAATCCCATGCAGACGCACCAGAGTCCCAAGCCTCAGCAAGTGGAACCATATGGTCTACATCTAATTTACCTGCATCTGTAACTTTAACTAAATCATATATGCTTAGCCACTCTCCACCAACAAGTTTACATCCTGTTTCTACCTTTGGCTTTACGATAGCCTCAGAAACAATAACTGCTTTACGTGAATCACATCCATTGCCCACAGAATCCCAGTGTTTAAATAGTGTACGCTTATATCCTGTACGAACCTCATCTGCCACCTTAAGGGTGTTTAAAGCCGTTGTAGCATCTTTGTATGATACTGGACCTGTTGCTTGTGCTGTACTGCCAAGCATTGCAATGCTGATGATTGCTGTTACTAATAATTTACGCATTTTTTCTCCCCCAATTAATTTTGTTCCAAATTCTTTCATGCCAATAATAAATTCCAACTTTAACGATTGTTTCCCACATTGCAATAAGTGCAGATAGACTACCTTTACCAGTGATAGTATATGCAACAACAAATGATGATAATGTGCCAAAAATACGATAACTTAAAGATTTAATAAACGATCTTTGCTTAGTTACTTTCATTCTCTACCCCAAGATGTTTTGTTCCATGCTCTTTCATGAATATAATAAAGTATAAAATTAATACCGTTTGTTAGTAATGTTCCAACCCATGCCACTTTTATTTCTCCACTAACAATGTAGATTGAAACAAAGGTTGTTAATAAAGCAACAACTCTCCAAGTTAAAGACTTAATAAAAGATCTTTTTTTATTTACTTTCATGGCAATAAATCTGGTGCCTTGCTGGTATGAATCTCTGCACGAGTTCCATGCCAATAAATTTTACCATCACAAGCAATATTCATTTTTCTTTCACCATTAACAAAACTTGATTCTCCATACACGTATCCACGTATTTCAATATTACTTGCTAGACTTTCTTCTCCATCAATTATGATACGCCAGACAAGATCTCCGTCTTCAACTTTAGTATTATATCTGACTTGAAAATGCTGTTTCGGTTTAAAAAACCACTTTTTTAATTTTTCTATCATATTCCAAGATCTTTTCTTTTTTGAGTAGCAGAAATAGCATGAATATCTGCACCTAAATCTACTTGTTCAATCTTATATCCTACATCACGACCATAAACAATATTGGTAATGTTAGGTAGTCTTAATACTAATGCCCTTTCCATAAAGTCATCTTTGGCAATGTATTCTTTTACCTGATCAAACTTAAGTGGATCCTTCTCACTTGTGTTGTATGTGTTACGCACTCCAAGAAGAACTTGATCTGTTCTTTTGCCTGCCTCTTTATAAAGAGCATGATGACCCTCATGCCATGGCTGATATCTTCCCAACATAAGAGTCGTTGGAGCAGACCAATCATGTAATCCAAACTTTGTAATTATATGAGATGCCTTTGCTTCAGCATCTAGATTATGACTAATAAATGATACATCTGCATTGTCTGGACGCTCAAACATCTTGTTAGTATCTTCAAATCTACCTTCAACAATTGTATCCATAAATACTAGAATGTCTGGCTTACCAAATGCTGCACGAGTTAAATCAGTAGGACATACAAAGTCAACAATTACTGGAGCAACTCCCTGTTTTGCAATAAGACAAGCCATCTCCCCCATTCTTCTTGCCTGTTCAATTCTATCTTCAGGTGTAAACCCTAAATCAGAATTTACTGTTGCACGAACTTCATCTGCATTAAGATGAATTGCATTAATGCGTTCTTTTAATGCTTTTGCTAATTCTGTTTTGCCAGATCCAGGCAAACCTATAATTTGAATAATCATTCTATTACCCCAGTTTTTCTCTTTCATCAATAACTTCAACC
>Ga0214921_10008179_pt1 | contig 13669 bp, 13 predicted proteins | sample LL1505_MetaG_FD_177992 | JGI IMG/M metagenome (GOLD analysis project Ga0214921, IMG submission 177992) | Freshwater microbial communities from Lake Lanier, Atlanta, Georgia, United States - LL-1505 | ecosystem: Environmental > Aquatic > Freshwater > Lake | place: USA: Georgia | collected... | reverse complement strand
ATTTATTCATATAATTAATTAAATCATCCTTAGGTAATTGTAGTTCCTTTAATATATCAAATTTCATTGCCTTTATTTTTTCATTATTTAATTTCAAAAATTTATTATTATTTTCATTATCAAGCGCTTTCAATAAATTCTCAATATCCATAATATTATTTTATATTTATTCTTATATTAATTATATTAATTATATTAATTATATATAGTTTTATAATTATATATAATCTTAAAATAATTACACTATAATAATTTTATAATAATTACCAAGTAGAACCAAAGGCACCTCCAACCATCTCATTTGCTGCCATTGGTTCATTCACATGACCAAATCCTTCAACTCCACCAGGACTTGATGCACCAACTAAGGGCGTGCTATCATTTCTATACATAGCATTGTAATCTGGCATTTGTTGTTGCTGCTGTTCAGAAGGTAATTGATTAATAGGAGTACTATCAGTATATAATGATTGCGTTATTGCTGCTGTACTAGATGGCTGCTGAGAAATTGGTTGTGTGACTTTTACATTTCCACAAGAGGATGAACTCTTATTCTTTTTCTTGTTATCTTTCTTACCTTCCCATAAATCTACTACACGGTCTACTAATATACTCACTTTCTCTCCTAATTTTGTTTGAAGACTCAATGTAATTACTAAAACCGCTAAAATAATATAAGTCACGCTAAAATCTGGATATTTACTTCCACTATAAGTAGGAATAAATGTAATAATACGATTTGTTAGTAAAATACCCAAAAACATCACAATAATTTGAATGATTATTTCTGCTAAAAGTTCTACACTACCCTTTTCATCATCTGCTTCAGGAACATAGCGTTGCATTCCTTTATTCAATATTACAATAGGAAGAATCGCAATTAATGAATATTGAATTATATTTAGCATTTCCGATTTTGATTCATCATCAAAATTAAAAACATGTTTAAAAAATCCTGGTTTTGATGAACCTAATGAATCGCTTAAACTATCCATATGATTTATAAAAAGAAATTAAAAATTAATAAATATTATTTCTTTGTATTATTTCTTTGTATTATTTCTTTGTATTAATTAAATTAAGAAAAATATTTACTTAATGTATAATGACGAAATTTTCAGCGTATAATCCCCCAAAGTATGGAAGCTTTATGCAACGTAATTTGCCATTCAGAGTTTTCAATAATTCTTCACATATTAGTGATAATGAACTAATGAAAATGTCAAAGTATCAAATATCACACTTAGACCCAAGCCAAGTTGGTTTTGATATGGTGAATCGCAACAAAAAATATTTGACTGAAGATCAATTAGATGCACTATTTGGTGTATTAAGGGAGAAGGATAGAATTAATAAAGATAAGGTCAGGTATAGAAAACAGCAAAAATTTGAAGAAGATAGACAAAGGAGACTAAGAGACTATGATGAAGATCTTAAAGGAAGACCAGCTCAGATAAGGCAATGGGAAATGGACCACGGAGAGCGTTACCCTTATGATAGAGACCCTCTTAATCTTTCTATTACTAACAAAATAGGCTCGTCAATCCGCTACGGTGGCAAAACTAGGAAATCTAAGAAATCTATGAAATCTAAGAAATCTATGAAATCTAAGAAATCCATGAAATCTAAGAAATCCATGAAATCTAAGAAATCCATGAAATCTAGGAAATCTAGGAAATCTAGGAAATCTAGGAAATAAATTTATAGCGCGTAATTAACTTAAAAAGTTTCTATTTAATAAATTTAATAATGAGTGCAAGTAGAGCAAATGCATCTGCAAGAAATAGACGTGCTGGTGGTATTGAAATTGCACCACCACAACAACAACAAAATGCTAGGGGTGTTCAGAGACCAGGTCAAAGTGTAAGACCTGGTAAAGTATCACAACAACAACAACAACAAATACCACAATCAAAGCCACAGATTTCAATTTCAGATGCAATTGGACTTGTTTCTTTAAGAATTGGTCGTTTGGAACAATTTATGTTTAAAATTAATCATGAAGGATTTCCTAATGCAGAAGATTTGAATCTTGGTGAGAATGACAGAATTGTTGATGAAGATGTTTTTAGAAGTATTGTTTCTAGAATAGAAGATTTAGAGAAAGTTTCTAGTTGTAATAATCAATTAACTTCATCTAATACACCTGAAATAAATATTGAAAAACATCCTTTTGTTGTAGAACTCAATAAAAAAATAAATGCTCAACAAACAAGCATTTATGAATTAAAGGATATGATATTGAAAATGCAGAATTTTGCTATGGAAACAAGCACAAGTTTAAAGGCTTTGACCGAACAATATGAATCAGATAAATTATATGCTTCTCAGGAATTAGTATATACTGTTGAGAATGACTTTGTTGAAGCAGAAGACCTTGAACCAAGTGAGGTAATTGAAGAAGTTACACAATTATCAAATTTAAACAAGGAAGATTTAGAGGAAATGCTCAAAAATGAACTTGGTGAAGAATTTTAACTTAATAGCAATAATGAATTACTTATATAAATATAGATGTAAGTTTAATATTTATTATAAATAAATGTATAATAAATAAATATTAAATAAATATTAAATATGTCTCAACAAGAAAATATAAAAATGGAATCACAAATGAGGGAATCGCAAATGAGGGAATCGCAAATGAAGCCTATAAATATTGTTTCTATAAATATATTGAATCATTTCACATCTGAAAAACATCAATTTTTCAATGAAAAATTAATAAAAAAAAGTAATCTTGTAATAGAACCAAATTTCATACTTCAAAATTTATGTTTTATTTTAGAAAATACAAACAATATTTTACTAGATTATAGATATTTTAAATTTTTTATTACACCTGATAAATATGAAATAGTTTTTGATTATTTTTATAAATTATTGAAACAAGTATTAGAAAACCATGATAATTTCAATATTTATGTTTATATGAAAACACTTTCATTAACAGATATTGAAAAATATTATAATTTTATTTGCAAAATATCTCAAATAATGAAAACTGATTTTCAAGATAAAATGGAAAAATGTTATATTTACAATGCTTCTTTTGTTTTTTCACAATTAATCAAAGTTATTTCTAAGTTTATTGATAAAAAAACTAAAGACAAAATTCAATTAGTTGATGAATGAAATATTTTTCTTGTAAATTTTATTACAGATATTACTATAATAGATAAGATTAATATCAAAAAATAATATACATAAAAAGAGAATGAATAAAAATAAGAAAATCCTGGTTCAGGTGACTTGTGCATATTTAAATATTTAAATACACACATTATTATGTATTTGAAATTATATGAATCAATCCAGCTATTATAATTATCTGTTTCATAAAATAATTGGTAACATAATGGTTCTTTATACATAAAACGAGAACTATGAATACAATTGAAATTTATATGTAAATCCCAATCATCTATATCTTTTTGGTCTGTATTCAATATATTTTGAATAAATTTTTTTGAATAAATACATGCATGACACCCTGTGCTTAGAAGGACTCTTCTGTTATTTGAAAAAAATGAATCTTTTGGACATTGTAAATACGGAACACATCCAAGTAAATATATGAAATCCATATTTCTCTCTGAACATGAATATATAAAGTCATTTATTGATTCTAAGATAGGTCTGTCAATGATTTTTTCACTAAAATGAAAATCATCTTCCAATACTAGAATATTATTATATCCCTTCATTTGAGAGTCTTTAAATACTTTCATAAAACAATCTATTAAATCATATCTTGGGAGTTGTTCTTTCAAATCCTTTTTACATTTTCTAAATCCTTTATTAATTAAGATATGGATATTCTTACTTGGTTGAATTTTTTTTAATTGAGTTTTTATATTACTTTTTCTCTCTTCATTCCCTTCTAAAAAGATAATATAGGTTGCATCAATGGATTTATCAAACAAACCTTCATCATAAACAATGTCTTCAAATTTATAACATTCATCTTCTTTCATTTCTTTGGTTTCAACCATTTGTGTTACAGAATAAAATATAAATAAAATTGAAACTAAAATAATTAAACAAATAATTTGTACAACTTTATCTATAACCCCATAACCAAAATGCCAAGAAGACACGGAAGACACGGAAGACAAGGTAACCCTTTATTCGGAATATTCTTATTATTCCTCCCCTTTATTATTATGATTATTTCTAAAAAAAGAGTAATTCATCAAAATAATCATAATTATAATCACCCTTTGCATAAGCAGCAGCAACACAATGATACTTTGCATAATCAACAGCAAGAGCATAATGATACTTTGTATAAGCAAGAGCAAAAGCAAGAGCAAAAACCAGACCAAGACCAACAACACAATATCACAAAAAAAAATAAATCTAAAATAAATCCTAATCCTGACTTTATGAAAATGCAAGAATGGAATAAAATCATACAAGAACCTGAATTGAAACCTACCTTTTGTTATGATTATTTTGTTATTCCTGAGAGAAAAAATCTCCATTTGTATGCATTGTTGCAATAACTATACAAATCTTCAAGGTGTGTAAAATATAAATATAAATAAATCACTTAAATCTTTATTATTATATTATTATTAATAATGAAGTTATCTATAATTGATAAAAATAAGAAGGATATTTTTATTTCGCTTTTCCAGCTGCTAAAAAATTCAGCTTCAGTTCTTTGTATCACATTCAATGCTGACCACATTTATATTCAAGGTATGGATAAATCCCATATTTGCCTTTTTGATATAAAAATTTTTTCCCCTTGGTTTAGCATTTATGAAGTTGATACTCAAGATATTCCAACCATTTGTATTTGTAGTCAATTCTTCTATAATATAATTTCTATGACTCAAGAAAAACATGACTTGAATATTCATTATTCTGGTAATGTTGATGCAATTTTAATTGATTTATTATGCAAACAAGATAGTGGAGAATATAATAAATATTTTAAACTACCGCTTACTGATTTTGAGCCAGAAGTTCTCAATATTCCTGATGTAGAATATGATGCTGAATTTTCTATGAGTTCCAAGAAAATATATGATATATGCTCACAGCTCCTTATTTTTGGTTCTATAATGAATGTGAAATGTAATGAAGATAAGATAAATCTTATTTCTAAAGGAGTAGATGGAGAGATGATAGTAAATATACCTATTGATGATTTGAATGAGTTTAGTATAAGTGAAGGTGAAGAGATTGATATCTCTTATAGTTTAAACTATATACATAAAATGTGTTTGAATGCAAAGTTATCAAGTGAAATAACTTTATCAATTAGCAAAGATTATCCTTTGAGAATAAAATATGATTTGGGTGAAGAAAGTTTTGTCATGTTTTACATGGCACCTCGGATTGATGAAGATGAATAAAAGTTACTAATATTTTATGGTTATAGTTATAGTTATAGTTATCTTTATGGTTAAAGGGTAAAAATATGAAATGAAATAAGTAATTGATAATATAGGTATTTGAGCGTATAATTAATAAAAATTTATTATAATTTTTTATTAGTTATGTTAAAATTATTTATTGCCTTTTTCATTTTTTGTCTTGTATTGTTTCTGTATCTTCATATTCATTTTCATATGAAAACAAGTGATGACCTTGAAGTTTATGAAATTGAACAAGCATCTAAGGATAAATTAGAGGAAATCTGCGACCTTAAACAACCAATCATATTTGACCAAGATAATGATAATGTCTTAAGGACATCTAGCAAAAATGCCATTTTAGAAAATTACCATGCTTTTGAAATCAAAATTCGTAATGCAAAAGAACCTGATTATACAAGTGAAATTTTTATGCCTCTTCCTTTACATTCTGCTGCAAAATTATTTGATGAAGATAAAGAGGCCACTTTTTATTCCGAAAATAATATGGAATTCTTACAAGAAACTGGTGTCATTAAACATATGCAATATAATGACGAATTTATTCGCCCTGGAATGGTATCTAATTGTTATTATGATATTTTAATGGGTTCTGAAGGCGTTGTCACTCCATTTCGCCATGAAATTAATTTTCGCAATTATTTCTTAGTTACTCAAGGGAGTGTTCAAATCAAATTAGCTCCACCAAAATCATCTCGCTATTTATGTCCTATTAATGATTACGAAAATTTTGAATTTAGGTCACCTGTTAATCCATGGTCTGTTCAACCTCAATACAGTGCTGATTTTGATAAAATGAAATGTTTAGATATTACCTTAAGCGCTGGCAAAATCTTGCATATTCCTGCTTATTGGTGGTATAGCATCAAATTTAGTAAAGATTCTAGTATCACTACATTTTTTTACCGCACTTATATGAATAACATTGCAATAACACCCCATATATGTATGTATGCTCTTCAACAGCAAAATGTTAAGCGCGAGGTATTAAAAAAAATACCTATTAGCGAACTTTCTAAATCAACACCTAATATTGATATAAATAATAGTTTAGAAGACGAAAATAAAGATAGCGATGATAATACAAAAACAACTGAAATAAAGGCACTATCATCTATTTAGGCTTACAAAAAATTTTACAACTTATTATATATATCTATATAATATATAATATATGTCTAGTATTCCTCCCCAAGATATTTCTAAGGGTGACTTCATTTATTTACTTTGGAAAATTGGTTCAAGTGGTAGCAGACTGAAGGAGATTTTTTAGGATATGAATGAAAATAATTTTATTTCTGATAATAATTTGAAATGGATTGTGGATACTTTCTTTACACAATGCAATGATGATGAAAAATTAAAAGACATTATTGTAAGATGGTTAAATTATAACTCTTCTATTGGTAACGATTTTAAAAATGATATATTAATATTCTTGATTAAAAAATCTCAAGATGAAACAATTAAACCTGAACAAATAAAATATTATATTAAAATAATAAATTTTTTATCAGATAATAGAGTTCTAGACCCTGATTTTAGTCTTAAATTAATTGATGGTTCTTATAAGGCTGCATATGATTATGTAAGTAGAATGGCAATAGAAACAGAAATAGGTCATAGTCTATTAGAAAAACTATTGATAGAAAAACGAAAACTATTGAGAGAAAAATTTATGCGATTAGAAGAAGCTAAGACAGCAGCATCTAGAGAAGATGAGACAGCAGCATCTAGTCATGATGGTGTTTGGAGAGATGTTGATGATAAAGACGAACATGCAGTCCTTATAACTGAATTTGAATCAGATGAATCAAAACCTAAAGATATTAGATTGAAACCTCCAAACATAATAGAGAAATATTTTGGAGGTTATATTTCCAACAAGAAGAAAACTAATAAGAAGAACAACACATATAAGAAGAAGAAAACTTACAAGAAGAACAAGAAGAACAAGAAGAACAAAAAGACATATAAGAAGAAACCCAAATAAAATAATACTATACAAATGAATTAAAGGTATATTATTATTAAAATTAAGATTATTATGGCTCAAATATACAAGGTCAATATTAATGACCGTTCTTATACCAGTTGGACCTTTTATACAACGCATGATTTTCGCGAAGTTTCTCTCCCAATCAATCCAGCAGAACATAAATTATTTACAAATGATGTATTTACTTTGGATTCTGACTCGGAAAAACCTTCATTAAATATTGTTCATTCCAGCATTCGTAATTATGAATCTATTGCAGGAGTCCTTGTTTTAAAAGGCAACAAGACTTATGGTCGCTCAAAATCAGGTAAGTTACTTTATAAATGTATACCAGATGATATGAGGTTGCCATCTTTTTTAGTCCCTTATGAAATGAAAAATATTGGATTCTCAAAAGTATTTCAAAATTTATATGTCACTTTTCATTTTATAGAATGGAATGATAAACATCCTCATGGTTCACTTTCCCAAATGATTGGTTCGGTTGATATATTAGATAACTTCTACGAATATCAACTTTATTGTAAAAGTTTGAATGCATCTATTCAAAAATTCATTAAAGATACCAGCAAAGCATTAAAGACCCAACCTCATGATTCCTTCATTCAAAATATTTGTACAAAATATCCAAGCATTGAAGACCGAACTACAGACTATAATGTTTTTACTATTGACCCTCCTAACAGTGTGGATTTTGATGATGGTTTTAGTATTAAATGTCTTGATAATGGTGAGCAGATGTTAAGTATTTATATTGCAAATGTCACCTTATGGATGGATATATTAGGTCTTTGGGATTCTTTCTCTCGTCGCATCAGTACTATTTATTTGCCAGATAGGAAAAGGCCAATGTTACCAACCATTTTATCAGATTGTTTATGTAGTCTTCAGGAGAAAACTGTACGCCTTGCTTTTGTGATGGATATTTTTATTAAAGGTTCAGAAATATTAAATATTAAATATTCCAATTGCAAAATTCGTGTTGCAAAGAATTATTCTTATGAAGAGGCTGCTTTATTATCTTTGAATGATTATCAACATATATTTGCTCTTAGTAATAATTTATTATTAAAATATAAATATATTAATAATATTCGGAATAGTTATGAAGTAGTTAGTTATTTGATGATATTAATGAATTATAATTGTGCGAAAGAATTAGTAACAAGAAATAGTGGCATTTTTCGTTCTACAGCTATTAAGCGTGAATATTCAATACCAAGCGAACTACCTGAAAGTGTAGTAAAATTTATTAAAATATGGAATAGTAGTGCTGGACAATATATTGATGTAGCTTCTGGTGAAATTTTGACACATGATTTTCTTGATATGGACGCATATATTCATATTACTTCACCAATCCGCCGTCTTGTAGATTTACTCAATATGATTAAATTTCAACAAACATCTCAGTTGATTCATTTGTCTGAAGATGCGAATAATTTTTATAATAAATGGATTAGTGATTTAGATTATATCAATATCACTATGCGTGCCATTAGAAAAGTACAAAATGATTGTTCTTTATTACATATATGCAATAATGACCCAACTATTTTAGAGAAATTTTATGATGGTTATGCATTTGACAAAATTCTAAGGAATGATGGTCTCTTTCAATATATAGTTTATTTACCTGAACTTAAAATGACATCACGAGTTACAATGCGAGAAAATTTAGAAAATTATCAAATGAATAAATATAAATTATACTTATTCAATGATGAAGAGAATTTTAAGAAAAAAATAAGGTTGCAAATATATTTATAATCATCTTCACATCAATGTAAATTTTTCATAAACTTTAAGATTAAGCTCACCTTCACCAGGAGGACCTTGAGGACCTTGAGGACCTTGAGGACCTTCTGGACCAGGAAGACCATCAGAGCCAGGAACACCAGCAGGGCCAGCAGGACCAGCAGAGCCATCTGCACCAGGAACACCGGCAGGACCAGCAGGACCAGCAGGACCAATAGAACCAGGAACACCAGCAGGACCACTAGGACCAGCAGGGCCAATAGCACCAGGAACGCCAGCAGGACCAGCAGGACCGGCAGGACCATCTGCACCAGCAGGACCAGCAGGACCAGCAACACCAGCAGGACCAGCAGGACCAACAGGACCCTCTCTACCTTCAGTTAATCCATCATAAATTCTCCGAATGTCTGTTTGACTTAATGTAGCATTATAAATATTGAAATTCTTGATATAGACATTACCATCTTGTGTGTGAAAGTTATCAGAAATTTGGAAAACAGTATTTGAGGTTCTATTTCTTATAGTAGCAAATGTTCTTTCAAAAACCATAATACTATTAATATATAAACGGAATGTGTTACCAGCAAATGTCATAGCAATAAACATAGGCTGACCCATTGGTAGTAAAATTCCAGAATCCATACCATCATTCGCATTAGAAGTTGTCGTAAATCTTATATGAAAATTATTTGTATTATCTGGATGAATCCACATAGCAGGCATTCTATCTCCTGCATTACAACAATTATTAGTTGTCTCTGTAAAACGGAAAATATTTCGCCATTGATTCCATCCTCTAAAATTACAAAATAAAAATGCAATAGATAAATCTGTTGGATTGATAGTACTAAATCCCATATCTCTCATATTAGTTCTAGGTCCATTTTGAACAAGTCTATACCAATTAGGGATGGTCTGTGAAGCACCCCATCTTTGAATATTAGGCAATTCAAATGCTGGCTGGTCATCAGTTCCTCCAAAATTTTCAATATACTTATAATTGTATCTAAATAAAAAGAATAGTGCTAAAAAAATAAATATTATAAATATTATAAAAATATATTTTTTTTTCAATAAACTTCTTATATTGAAATTTGCCATTTTATATAATAATTGATAGATAAAAATAATATATAAGTTGTTATAAATTGTTATAACTTGTTATAAATGAATAAGTATAAGTATAAATATAAATTATACTTATTCAACGATGAAGAAAATTTTTACACCATTTCTCATTGAAAATGCGCAATGGCAACAGTTACCTTTACCCATTTACACCCACAAAGTGGGCGTTTTAAATGAGAAAAGGTGTAAAAAATAAGGTTGCAAATATATTCATAATCATCTTCACATCAATGTAAATTTTTCATAAACTTTAAGATTAAGTTCACCTTCACCAGGAGGACCTTGAGGACCTTGAGGACCTTGAGGACCTTGAGGACCTTCTGGACCAGGAAGACCATCAGAGCCAGGAACACCAGCAGGACCAGCAGGACCAGCAGAGCCATCAGAGCCAGGAACACCGGCAGGACCAACAGGACCAGGAGGACCAATAGAACCAGGAACGCCAGCAGGACCAGCAGGACCAATAGCACCAGGAACACCAGGAACGCCAGCAGGACCAGCAGGACCATCTGCACCAGCAGGACCAGCAGGACCAGCAACACCAGCAGGACCAGCAGGACCAACAGGACCCTCTCTACCTTCAGTTAATCCGTCATAAATTGTCCGAATGTCTGTTTGACTCAATGTAGCATTATAAATATTAAAATTCTTGATATAGACATTACCATCTTGTGTGTAGAAGTTATCACAAAGTTGGAAAACAGTGTTTGTAGTTCTATTTCTTATAGTAGCAAATGTTCTTTCAAAAACCATAATGCTATTTATATATAAACGGAATGTGTTACCAGCAAATGTCATAGCAATAAACATAGGCTGACCCATTGGTAATAAAATACTAGTAGAATCAAGACCATCATTCGCATTAGAAGTTGTTGTAAATCTTATAAGAAAGTTGTTTGTATTATCTGGATGAATCCACATAGCAGGCATTCTATCTCCTGCATTACAACAATTATTAGTTGTCTCTGTAAAACGGAAAATATTTCGCCATTGATTCCATCCTCTAAAATTACAAAATAAAAATGCAATAGATAAATCTGTTGGATTGATAGTACTAAATCCCATATCTCTCATATTAGTTCTAGGTCCATTTTGAACAAGTCTATACCAATTAGGGATGGTCTGTGAAGCACCCCATCTTTGAATATTAGGCAATTCAAATGCTGGCTGGTCATCAGTTCCTCCAAAATTTTCAATATACTTATAATTGTATCTAAATAAAAAGAATAGTGTTAAAAAAATAAATATTATAAATATTATAAAAATATATTTTTTTTTCAATAAACTTCTTATATTGAATTTTGTCATTTTATATAATAATTGTTAGATAAAAATAATATACAAATACATACCTAACTAGTTAACTAATTTTTATTTTTTTATTTAAGCAGAATCAGCCTCATCTATTATTCTCAGCTTGGTCTTGGTCTTGGTGCTTACCTTCTTCACCCTTATTGTGGTTGGGGTTTTCTTCACCTTCAATGTTGTCTCGGTAGTTGTCGTTATCTTTATCTTGAATTCCTTGCTTAATTCCTGTTGAGGAGTAGGAGTAGGCTCATCTAATTCACCTAACTTTCTTCCGAAAATTTCCGCTCCATTGGTCTTCGTAATCTTCTTATCAATTATCTGACTGTGAGATGCGATTTTTGTGCGAGCATCCAAGAATACATCGCCCTTCTTGATGCTAAACTCTGGATAGTCTTCATGGAAGACAAAGATGCTGATTTCTTTATCTCCCTTAGTACAACAACCAGCACCAAGTTTAATCGGCATTTTATTGACAATTGAATCGTGAATCTTTTTCGGCACCTCTTTATAAGTTTCGTTGGTCTTCTTGACCTTCGCAATCTTGAACTGGCACTCGTTAAATCTCTCCACTTGGTCCATAATGTCGTATGTTTGTTCACCACTATTCAGGTCTTGGACTTGAAAATTAGCCACTGCATTTTTGATTGCATTAATGAGCCTCTCTCTTGATTCAGTGCATGGGTCAATATCATCAGTGAATCTCTGAATTTTCAGAGGAATTATATCATACATCTCGCTTTCTGACGCAGACCCACCTGCCAAATTTCTGGCCTTGCTGACAATAATATCCTCACCGAAATCCATCATGCGAACATATTTCTCCAAATCGCCGCGAGATAGAATGCATTCATTGATGTAGATAACAGTATTCAAATTTGCATTGTAACCGCACATGCGACCAAGAAGACCTTGCAGCACAACATCAGAGGACGATGACTTGGACATTTCCATTGCAAATGAAATGTGTGACTTGTCAAGACGCTTGCCCATTCGTAGCATACCTTTCAAAACAATCAATGTATCCTTTTCAGGGGCAATGTTAAGAGACGACATATCAATCTGCTTGTTTTCGCTGTCATACTCTACAACCAACCAGCCGCGTGCTTCAGCAAAATCTCTGATTTCAGTGATGTCTGATTTTGCAGTTTTGCGCAGAATTGCATAAGAAGGTTCTGACTCATTTTTATGCATTTCAAGAGCTCTTTTCAAGCACTCGCGCCATTTGTTGAAACCTATGATTTTACCAGCGCTGAGCATATGTTTGACACCGTAATACCCTTCGCCTGGCACCATCCTTACATTGTTCTTGTGCTGTTCCATATGAATCTGGTCACTCAGTTCAGAGAATGGAGTCGCAGAAACCGACAACAAGAAACTGTTTTTCTCGGCAAGCTGCTCTGGGTCTCCAGTAGGACAAATGCCCATTTTTTTTAAGAATTCTCCTGGACGCATTCCAGTATTTTGCGCATAATGGCTCTCGTCCCAAACAAAGAAGGTCTCAGATGCGTCATCCTTGTACTTCTTCAAGTCCGCTGACCAAACAATCTCAATCATCTCAGACATGAGCTCGCACATATCACTGATTTCATCCTTAGAATATTCAGCAATATGCTCTTCAACCAAGTACGCTTTGTACTTAACGAAGAACTCCTTCTTGGATTCCTCTACTTGTTCTCTGAGCTCAGTTTCAGCACTTCCACTGAAAATTACACCCTTTCTTACTTGTCCTCTGCGTAGCATTTCTGCTATGACGAAGTAGTAGGTCATGGTTTTACCGGACTGCATCTGAGCAAGTAGAACGCACCATCTGAAACCATTCTCCAAGCACGCACTGATGATTTCTTTCGCAGCATTTTTTTCGTTTTGGTATAGTTTTCTTTGTTCTCTGAGAGAACTGAATCTGGCAAGATTTCTTTGAACTCTGTCATCTTGTGCAAGTGCAACAGGTGCAAGTGCAAGAGGTGCAGAGGATTGGGAGAACATGGATTTGCGCATCATTTTCTTTTTCAATTAGTTGCTTAACTGATGGATGTTGTACAATGAATGAAAAATTTTACATGGATTTCAATTTTTTACTTGATACCAT
>Ga0214921_10008178_pt1 | contig 13670 bp, 11 predicted proteins | sample LL1505_MetaG_FD_177992 | JGI IMG/M metagenome (GOLD analysis project Ga0214921, IMG submission 177992) | Freshwater microbial communities from Lake Lanier, Atlanta, Georgia, United States - LL-1505 | ecosystem: Environmental > Aquatic > Freshwater > Lake | place: USA: Georgia | collected... | reverse complement strand
AAAATATCCGACTATCTCTAACGCTTTGGCAGTTATCAAAATACAGTGGCCAACGCCAACTGGGATTTGAGCATTTTTGGGAACTTTATTTTCACTAATTTTTCTATTCAATGATTCTAAGGCGTATTCATCTAGCTCGAACAATTCTTCTTTGCCCAATTTAACAGTTGCAATACTCCCTTCATTAGTCATCGCAGTTACCGTGGCAACATTTGAAAAGTTTTTTAGCGGGGCGAGGAGTGCTTCGAGCCAATTATACGAAACTAATACGTCTGAATTCACTAAGACAATATTGTTCTGTTTCATTTCTGCAAAGAATAAATTACAATTATCTAAGAAACCTAAATTCAGTTGACGGCGTATGAAATTTATCCGATTGGTATCAATTCCTTTTTCAATCAAAAAATCTTCAATGTGTCTACCTGGGGAAGCATCATCGCAAATAAAAATTGGAATTTCCTTAGGAGTGTATTTTAAAATCGATGCAATACAACGGACCAAATACTCGGTTTCACCATATACAGGGATCATTACACATGTAGGGTTTGATGTAATCATGGTTTGTATGCCAATAATTTAACGCCATCTATTAGAGAATCTAAAAAATTCGTACGAATCTCTGGTAGGTGAGAAGTTGAAGTTATTAATTCAACTTTTGAAATGATAAAACCAGATTTAATTAACTTTGACTCTATCTCTTGAATAGTAATTCTGTTACAAGATAGCAATACTTCTTCACATTTCCTTAACCATAAAGTTTTCGTTGTGTTTCGATCTTGCAGAATTAAATTTAAGTCAACAGTAAAAATACCATTTTTTAATTTTACAGGGTTGGGCACGTTTATTATTTCATTCAGATGTTGAATTATCTCAGGGATAGAATGATTTAAATGAAAATACCTTGGCAGCCATTCAAATAGATGATGTCCCCAAGCTGAATTCCACAGAGGATAAGTTTGTAAAAAAAATAAACCATTTCTCTTTAAAGAATTAAAAACTTGATTCGATGCAATTTGAAAATCCATGATATGTTCAGCTGCGGACCAGCTAACTGCGAGATCAAATTCTTCAAAGTAGTTAATACCTTCATTTTCTGTAATTTTAGAAAATGAAAATCTATGTTTGCAATTAGAATTGCATAATTTTTCAGTTGCATTAGCTAGAAAAACTTGATCTAGTTCTAAAACATCAACGCCTAAAACATCGCAATTTCCCAAATGGCTTAAAGACTTTGCAATTAATCCATCGCCCGTACCAAAATCTAACACTTTTTTATTAGCTAGATAGATCCCATCACCTTCGAGAAAAGAACGTATTTCATTCGGAGCTTCATCTATATGAGACTTTAGCCAAGCTTGATCTACAAAGAATTCATGCACATTTGCTGCAGAGTCATCCATGGTCATTTATCCTCCGTAGACACTTTAGTTTCACATATGTTTAGCATTATTCTAATTCAACTAGGGTATTCTCTGTATGTACCTTAATCCATATCTTTAGGTCTGAAAATGAGAGGTTATTTTGAAAAAAGCTCTAATCACTGGAATAACAGGCCAAGATGGTCATCACTTGACCGAATTGCTCTTGAGCAAGGGCTACGAGGTTCATGGAGTAATAAATGGCCAAACCAATCACCGGGCGCAGAATTTCTCGCGATTATTCCCCGATGCAAAATTGATTAATGGCGATTTGACCGATTTTTCGAGTTTGATGCAAGTAATGTCGAAAGTTGAACCTCATGAGATTTATAATTTAGGTGCGATAAGTTACGTTGGATTGAGTTTCTCTCAACCCGAGTTAACCGCAAATGTAACTGGTTTAGGTTCATTGCGATTATTGGAAGTTTTGCGCAGGCTTGGTTTAGAAAAAGATGTTCGTTTTTATCAAGCTTCTTCTTCTGAAATGTTTGGCAAGGTACGCGAAACACCACAGAACGAACTAACGCCTTTTCATCCACGATCTCCCTACGGCGTAGCCAAAACATTTGCTCATTACACCTGTGTAAATTACCGCGAATCGTACGATATGTTTATTTCTGCAGGAATTCTTTTCAACCATGAAGGTCCGTACCGTGGGCATGAGTTTGTAACTCGTAAGATCACGTCAGAGATTGCAAAGATAGTTGCTGGTAAATCAAAATCATTTTCACTAGGTGCTTTAGACCCGAAGAGAGACTGGGGTTACGCCGGTGATTTTGTAGAAGCTATGTGGATGATGCTGCAACAAGATCGACCTGATGACTATGTCATAGCAACTGGTGTCACTCACTCTGTTCGAGAATTTGCGTTAATGGCATTAGATCTTGCAGGGCTTGGAAACGATCTCGATAAGTATATTTCTTATGACAAGGAAATGAAGAGGCCTGCCGAAGTTGACTTGCTTGTAGGTGACGCTTCAAAGGCTAAAAGGGATCTGGGTTGGGAAACAAAGGTAGATTTGCGGAAACTGATCGAAATCATGTTAGAAAATGACCTTCGACTTGAGGCCGGCACTACGAGTTAATCTTAGGAAGTTTGCATGCAAATTCATTTTTGATATTTATCATCGTTAAGTCATTTCCAAACTCCTTTAGGTAGAACGCAAAGCCAGCATCGGTATTTTTCATTTTTAGATAAGAGTCAACATCGCTTCGAATTATGCCGCTGATTCCTGCACCTATGATCTTTCCTTGAGAGTCAACCACAAGGAAGTCACCAATAGATTGTTTCGCCTCACGGATGAAACTCCACCCAAAAATCTTTTTAAAACTCCTATCAGTGGATGAAAAAACTTGATCGATTCTAATATCACAGTCATCAATACTGCTCTCTGGAATCTTCAGATTTCTCACACTACGCGCCTCTTCAAAAAACGAAGTCCCGAATATCCCCTTACTTGAATACACGATTTTAGGTGCAAGATTGTACAGAAAGAGAGGGTTTGGAAAAATCTTCGATACTTGCTCATCATCTCGAAGTCCCAAATTCAGGCTTAATGCACTTAGTCGTTGATCAAATGCATTGTTGTTTCTAGCCAACCCATCTATCTGTGAAGGGAGAAGAACAGTAATTACTAGAGCTAAAGTTACCCATATTTGCTTTGAATCAAACTTCATTAAATTTAATTTGCTCGAAACAAGGGTGAATGCGATTAAAACGTAAAGTACTAACGTCACAGATACATACCGAGATGCTAATGCTTCCCGGGCCCCAAAATTTGCGCGTCCTAAAGCTGTTAAACCAATAAATGATATTAAGAAAAGGATTGGAAGAGCTAAAGCACCTTCTCCTGAACTGAGGTTCATTTGTTTAAAAACTCTAACAAAGAAGGATGTAACGCTGTAGGTAATTCCGAGTAAAACCAAAAAAATAATTACTGAATTACGTTCGCCTATCGACTTTATGACAGGTGATGTTAGATAGACAGCTGTATATTTCAAGACTCCAAGAGTGTTCAAAAAAAGAGATGTTAGTGGATTTGAATGTTGACCGGGAGTTGAATAGTCATAAAAGTAAAGACTCAATGTTAATAGTGTGATCATAGAAAGCTTAATCAGTTCATGAAAGTTTCGTTTGTTAATAAGAGTACCTAGAAACATCAACGGCAGAACTACAACCCCGCTGGCAAAGGTTCCTGCAGAGAGAATTCCAATTATTATTGCCCAATAGAACATACTTTTTTTCTCGGACACCCAGTACTTGTGAAGAAGCAAAAATGCGACAAGGGGGAGGTAAATACCTAGTAGAAACTGGGATTGAAAGCCCCAATTTATGTTTTGCTCTTGCATCCAACTTGATTCGATGATCACAAGGATTGAAATTAATGAAACTTTTATTTGGGGTGTGGAATTCCATTTTGGTCCAAGAACTGAAGACAAATAGCATAGGAGAATATGAGCAATCCCCATTAGGATTGCCAAGTTTATGGCGACCAGAAACCATATCTGGCCGTTTATAACATAGTAATCAAAAAGAGCGATCAGTCTAAAAAGTACAATTCTGTGCTCGTTATGTTGGGCAAAAATCGAATTTAAGTTTTCAAAGTTAAATTTTGATATGAATTCGAGGCTACCGTTCCATTCATCCCAAAAAGGGACACCAGAGTAGGAATAATTTATGCCCATGAGAAGCATAACTAGAAATACCACCATGGAACCAAAACACACGAGAGCTACAACATTCTCGCTCAGTATGAGCGATCTGAATTTGTTAACTAAATTGTATTGTTTTGAATTGCGCTTTTTATCCACGGAATCACTTCGTCCAGCATTTCGCTTAGGCTTGTCTTAGCTTCGAATCCTAGAATGTCCCGAGCTTTTTGAACGGATGGCACCCGTTTGTTAACATCATATTCAAATCCAGGGTCACTAATAACTTCTAATTTTTGACCTAGATTAATTTTATCCCAAATAACATTCACTAATTCTAAAACTGTTGTTGACTCTGCAGTGGATAAATTGAAGTCCTCATTTAACGATTTTTCTGATTCCATGGCGAGAACTATGCCCCTAGCTAAATCGCCACCATATGTGTAATGGCGAACTTGTGAACCATCGCCCAAAATGTGCACAGGGTTTTGACCCCTTAAGATTTTTTGGATGATATCGGGCACTACATGGCTCATAGCAAGTTTTACATTTCCGGATGCAATCTCGATATCGCCCAAGGCGCGACGTTCACCAATTCCCACGCAATTGAAAGGTCGGACAATTGTGTAAGGTAGCTTGTATTGGTCCCAAGCTGCTCTTGCAAAATACTCAACAGCTAACTTTTGAAATCCGTAGCTTGAAAGAGGAGGTGCAACTTTTCGTTCGTCGCCTTCTACAGATGGCCATCGATCTGTGCTTTCGAAGACCATGGAACTTGATAGATAAGTTACTTTTTTGAGTGGGCGCGCAGCTTTTATAGTTGCGATTGCCGCATCACAAGTTGATGCAATAATCCGTTCATTTTTTGCTAGCAAGTCATACGCATAGGTATGGAAATATGAGATTCCACCGATCAGTGCCGCACCGGCGATAACGTGATCGACGTTATGCATAAGTTCTTTCATCAATTCAACGTCTTGGACATCTCCATTGACAAATTTGTACCCAGAATCAGTATCGAAAGACCGTGTTACATCTCCGTACTTAGACAAGTTATCAACACCGATTACTTCATGACCTTTGTCCAACAGTTCCTGAACTACATAACCACCGATGAAGCCTGCTGATCCCGTTACTAAGACTTTCATTGTTAACTCCTGCTCATCGTTGGATTGTTTTCAATTTTGGCCCAAAACAGAAGAAATACCAACGTAGATACTTTGGAGCCCATTTGGCAACCTTGAACCTAGATTCACCACTTGTTCTGTCGAGCCATATTGTAGGGATTTCTGCTACCGGAAGTCGCAATCTGTGGGCCTTGGCCACAAGTTCTATCCCAATTTCGAATCCACTTCTACTTTCAATACCAACTTGAGCTAGAAAATCCTTTGAATAGGACTTAAATGAGTTAGTTGGGTCATGTGTTCCAATACCAGCAAAGATAAAAAGTGACTTTCCAGCCGATCTAGAAAGGAACTTCTTGAATCTCTGCCCGCCAATTTGTTGTCCGCCGGACATATATCTTGAGGCACAGGCAACTGCAACTCCTCTATTTACCAGGTTGGCTAACTCAGAAATTGCACGAATATCATCTGATCCGTCTGCCATCATGACCGTAACGCAATCTGTTTTCGCCTGGTCAATTCCATAGCGAATTGCGTTTGCCGGTCCAGGTCCATAGTTTTGAATGGCCAAACTGTAGGAATCTGGTTTTTCAATCAAGCTAAAATGAGAAATCGTTGAATCCTCTTTAAAATCAACCACAACAATGACGTTAATTTTATTTCCATACAGATATGTTAATTCTTGGATGGTTTTAACTATGTTTTCACCCTCATTGTATGCAGGGATGACTACCGTGGAGATGGCACTCACTAGATCAGATTGCCATTTCCAAATAAATTCCAAATGTCAACAACTGGCTTGGTCGTGGCCAAGTCCTTATAGATCTTATGGGGAGCTCCGATGATCAAGACGTCACTCTCTGCAAGCGTCTGATCAAGCGACACAAGATTCGCATCCACCGTCACGTATGGATCAGTCATAATCACTCTCTTAGATTTGAATTCCAAAATTTTCTTTAATTTATAAGAAAGGCTTGAACGTATGTCATCTGATTCACCTTTAAATGCTGCACCTAATATTCCGACTTTTAAATCCTTCAAATCGTATTTTTCTTCGATTTTTTTAACAACATATAGCGGAAGCCCCTCATTTACCATCATTGCAGAATGACCTAGTCCAAAAGTGTTGTTCGAAAATGCCGCTAGCTGCATAGTGTCCTTAAACAAACATGGACCCGCGGCGAATCCCGCATTTGGAAGATCTGAAGCGCGAGGATAATCAAATATTACTGCTTCCCGAATCTTAGAAAAGTCTAATCCAGCTTCATTGCTCATCAACCAGAATTGATTTGCTGCAGCAAACTTGATGTATCGCCAAACATTTGTGAATAACTTACCCAATTCTGCTTCTTCTGGTGTAACACGAATTGTTTTCACTCCTAAAGTTTCAAAAACTGCTGAAGCTCGATCCGCCGCTCTTTGATCATTTGCACCAATAATCTGTGGTAGCTCGTGAAGTTCCTTAAGAGCATGACCTTCTAAGATTCTCTCTGGGCAGAACGTGACATCAGGCGTTAAGTTACTTTGCGCCAAAAGGTTTTTAACTCGCTCAGTAACACCAGGAAAAACCGTGCTTCTTAAAATTACTAGTTGTTTTGAATTCATATAGGGGATACATGCAGACATTGCATGGACCACCGAGTTGGGATCAGGGTTCAAATGTTCATCAACTGGTGTTCCAATTACAACAATCACGATTTCCGCGGAAGCGATCTCTTTGTGATCTGTGGTTGCGTAGAAAGAGTTATTTCCCAAGGTACGTGTAAGTAAAGCTTGTGCACCTTCTTCAGCAAAAGGCATTTTGCCTGAGTTAATTGACTCCACCACATCTTTTGAAATATCCAAAGAGACAGCCTGGAAACCAGAATCTGCTAATACGAGCGCAAGAGGAAGTCCAACGTGACCACCACCACCAACGACTACTACTTTTTTTGCAATTTGGTCTCTCACTTAATTATCTTACCAATCCGGTAACTATGGCATGGGTATTTTCATGGCAACTGACCGATTAATTTTGAAGGATTGAAACTATAAATAAGGACAGTCCACTTATCGACTACATAATGAGAATCTGCTCTTTTCAAAAGAGCCTCGAGTTTCGAATCCTTGGTGACATTCTCAGAAGGAAAAGCAATGAAAGTCCTTCCTGAGTGATCGCTTGCGAGGAACCAATTCCTATATGCATGAAGATGGGGGCCAATGGGGGCAACATCTATTAGTGATATATGTATTTTCCCCTCAGAATAAAATGGAATTGTAAGTACATTTTCTGTCCAAGGACCCGCAAAACCATAGGTTAGATCTCTCTCCAATAGACTCTTGGTAAGCAAGTAGTTCGAAGTCTGACGATAATTTATTTCCAGTGGTTCATTTAAATGTTTTGCACCCGATAAAATATTCGGTATCAACACAGCCAATACTAGTAAGGTGTAAAAAGTCTGTTTCTTTGGGTATTCAGAATAAATAAAAGGAACAAAAAAGAGTGCCGAAATTGCTAAAGGAATGAAGTATCGGATGACTCCTGCTGAATTAGTAAATAAAGCGGTCAGAAATCCAACTAGCACGAAATAAATCAGATGAAGAAACATGTATTTCGCGGATAGATTCAAATTGTCAAAATATCTTGCTTTTGAATACCTCCATATTGGAAAATAAACAGTCATAATAACAAAAACCAACAAAGATAGGACCTTTATGCCATGCGAACTAACTACGGGTTGACCAGCTATTGGACTCATTCCAAACACTTGGAATATTGTGAGAAATGGTGCAAAAAGTTTGTTTAAAAAATTTGATTGATCCAAAGTTGTAAAATTTTGACTTGCTTGCTGCCAATATTGTGGAATTCCAAAAGTTAAAACTCCTATCAAAAATCTTCCAGTCAAAGTTACTATGGAAGTTGCTAAAAGTATACGAAGGAAATTTGGCTGAGTTTGATTCTTTTTGAACTTGTTAGTAAGAAATGTGAGTGAAAATAAGGTAAACCCAACTGGACCAAAAATTTCAAGCAGCCCACGGTTGTGATTTAATCCAAATAGAAAAAATGGAATTAGAAAAAACTTATTTCGCACCATAAATTTTAAAAATGAATCTGCACTGATTGAGCTTGCAATCATTCTATACGAGCATACGCAAAGAATTATCGAAAATAGTTCATAAATTCCGTATGAATTCATCGGCCAAATCCACACTTGATCTAACCAAGTATATTTGAAGGGACGAACTCCATATATCGTCGTAAAGAGAACTAAAAGTAAGAGAATTTGGGTTTTTCTTAATTCAAATGTGTAACCAAACCATATAAGCACAACAATGGCGAATATCAAAAAACCAATATTGGAAATAGTTACTGTTAAAAATGTGAGTTTGAATCCGAAAAAAAGTAGCACGTGAGCCACAAGTGTCCAACTAATTGGTGCAATTTCTCTACCACTAAAATTCTTATTAAAAAGTGAATTAGAATCCAAATCACTTAAAGCATATAAATATGGATAAGCGGCTTCGTGAAAAAAATCGGATCTCATATTTCGAAACTGATAGAAAAATAAACTTGAAATGTTTATTGACAAAAGAATCCAGAGACAGATGTTGAGGATGCGATTTGAATCAAATTTTATTTTTTCACCATTGTGAAGCTTCATAAGTTCACTTCCAAGCCTTTCCAATGAATAATGCTTTTAGGCTACCACAGGCTAGTTTGCCCATTTTTATTCGCCTCACTGAATCTTCACAGAAAAGTATCGTGATAAACCTAATTTGGAAATTGCATGTCTTCCGTTTCGTTATTTCTATTGGAGTCATAGTGAGCAAGTTCTTCTGGAGTGCCAAAACTTGCAAACCTACCTTCAAGGACTTTGAAAATAAGCCCTCTCTCAATTCCTTTCTGATACGTACTGGAGATATAGAGTTCTTTTTCGGTACTTGTGATCCCAATCAATAGAATCTCTCGCGCAACTTTTATGAAATCGGAGGTAACTTTCCAATAGTAGGCACCAATTAGCGCATTCTCGGAAATTACAATCTTCTCTTTAACTTGTGTAGCGATACCCAGTGTCGACATCACATAGCTATACCTGGGATCGTTTGAAGTAAATGTCAGGAGAAGACCGTCATATGGCATTTCTCTGCCTTGATTCACTAGTTCTAAAAATTCTGGACTTTCAAAAAACAGGTCACAGTCCAAAATCAAGAGTGGGGCCTCTGGATCTAATTTACTTTCTACCTTCATAACACTTTCAGTTGCGCCCCGCGTGTCGAAATCTAAGACTTCTACGTTCGCAGTTGGATAGGCGTCTTTAATCCGAGCTTCGAGGTTAAATTCGATAACTGCATCTCTTCTAATTATTAAATGTAAGTCGAAAGATAATTCTTCAATAGAATCCAAAGCACGCAGAAACATTGGTTTTCCATCAACGAGAACCAAAGGCTTAGGAATTGCAAAACCTGCGTCTCGAAATCGCTGGCCCCGCCCTGCCATAGCCATCACTACTTGTAATCTATTCACTTTTATTCAATTCTAGCCCATAGACTTTTTCTGATTGAGAATATATTTTTCTTTTCAAAAATTTATTACGAAATAAAATGCCTATCCCCGATAAAAATATCCTAATATTTTTTGCATTTGAAATTTGATCCGTTTCTCTCCACGTTATCGGTACATATTCAAATTTCATCTTTTGGTCTATCATTTCCAAAAGTAGTTCGTAATTAAAGGTTAAAGAGTCTGAAAAGTTCATGTAATTAACACGCTTCAGATCTGCTACTAGGTACATATTTAGACCTGAACCAAGATCAGTTAAAATTCTCAACTTGAAAATAGAATAAATCAAATTTAAGACGATATTACCGTACTTCCTCTTAAGTGAATAACCTATTAGCTTTGATTTTCGAGAGAATCGCGAACCAAGGTAAGATTTTTTACTGTCATTATTTTGGCAAAGCTCTATTAAGCTCACTAAGTCCTTATAGCTGGCTTGATTGTCACCATGAAATATAGCCACATATTCAAATGAATTGCTCGTTGCTTCGTTAAAGCCGATTTTGTGTGTTCCGCCAAGATTATTGTTCTGCAGAGTTTGGAAGGAGTGAACATTTTTTAAATTCTTCACTTTTATGAAATCTGAACTGGCTTGGTTTGTTCCATCTGTACTTAAATTATCAATAAACCATATGCAAGTATTTTCTGGTATTCCATCAGTAAAAATTTCTTCTAACAATTCCAGAGTTTGTTTACGACAATTATACGTGGGAACTACCACTAGAACATGATTACTTAACACAATCAACTTCTTCATAAAACTCGTTTAGATATCGGATCGAGACCGCGACATATATATACATAGTTTTCTCATCTATTAAGAACCGGTGTGTGATCATTCTGCTATAAAAAATGCCTACATGGAATTTTACTGCCTTTAATTCAGCTTCACTTAATTTTCCAGGCAGAACATCGTCAATTAACCAATGGGCCAATTCGACATATTTGTATGATTTTACGTCACTGTACTCAATGAAAATTTTGTCAGGACCGAATTTTACCTCCACCTGTGCATTATCCTGATTCAGAAATTCATAACCACCGAGGAAGGATTGCATTAGCCTCGAAATATCAATAAGAGGACCTTTAAGTACATTATCGTCTGATGGATCGATGAGGATCGGAGAACTCGTCGTCGTGCGAAACAAAATGTTATCAACAGTAAAATCTCCATGGCATCTATCTGTAGTATTCATTCGATCGAGCACCAATCGACATTTTTCACTATTAAGAATTTTTTCAAAAATTGTAAGTAGATCAAAATATTGTTTCCCATTAATCTGAACAGGGAACCTTGTGTGTAAAAATTTCTTAAAATCAGGTGACTCGGTCGCCACTTCATTTAATCTTTCGTGAAAACAAGTTCTTAGATACTCTTGCAAATCAATACTAATATCACTTAATTTCATATTCCTATAGACATCGACTTCGAGGATTTTCAAGGAACTTAAAATCGCACTCTTAGAAGTATCTAAAGGATTGGTATGAATATAATCAAAAAGTGAAGCAGCATTATCAATATACTCGAGCTCTAACTCAAAAAAATCTTCAGACGAAATCGAATTTTTAACTTTAACGACACTTTCTGATTTTATATTTTGTAGCCATTCCGCTTGAGCTTTGAGTTGGTTCAAACCACGGGGGCCAGAGACCTTATGAACTAACTTAGTAGATGATTTCTGTACTAACATAGTTACTGCATCAGAACCACCTTTAAAATATTCAAGTACTTGAAAGTTTTCTGCAACAGATCTTTTGTGTATATTTTCGATTATTTTTTCCTTGGTAAAAAAAGAATCTAGAAAATTCGAAGGTGCGGAGAGTTTGGTCACATGTTGAGAGTTGGGTTTGAGAGCAAAATTCAATTTCATTTCTAAGTACTTGCGGGCTAAAAGAAAGAAGATTGTCGATACACCAACGATGAGATAGGGAAACGTTAGTATTAACCAGCTAATACTTGAGAAAATATCTAAAAACTTATCGACTGAATGAGACGGAGATATCAAACTAGAGAGTTTTTCAAGATTTAGTGAATAGGATGAATAATAGTTATTACCATTTAAAATTACGAAGGAAATAAATGGAATATAACCGATAATCTTCATTTTTAAATTTGCTATCTCTTGTGCACTTGCAATTAGAATTAGCACCGCTGTGTAAGTAAACAACCATGATAAACTTACATAAGTAAAATATTTCCATAAGATTTTTCGGTTTTGTAAAAGTTTTTGAAAAACGAGGATTAGTCCCCAAAAAGAGTTCCGCAATCTATTTCGAATCTTCTCGTTAAATAATCCTGAGATTTTTTGAATTACTATGAGCAAATATTTTGCGCGTAAAATTGCGGCCAGAAGTGTGATAAACCCCAAAGCTCCAGTCGAAATAATTATTAATTCAGCTGCGGAAAAAATGCTTCCGCTTTTCCATCCGCTTGAGCCATAATGACTAACCAGCCCAATCGAAATCATCACTAAGTCTAAACCCCGATCAAGAGCAATCACTCCTATTGCAAAACCGAGGCTTAATCCAAATTTCCAAGAAAGAAAATACGCTCTTGCGATTTCTCCAAATCTAAAAGGAAGTATTAAATTAATTAGGTACCCAAGTGAAGACCCCTGAAGATTACCCAACAATGAATTTGGTTTTAGGAAACCAATTATGATTTGGGTTCTCTTTAACCTCAAGAAGGCGCTTATTAGAAATAAAAGTACTGCTAAAAATAATTTGGGACTTTCTAGGCCAATTGTCCCAACATCTATATTCTTTAATTCAAAAACGACTCTGAAGGAAATTCCAAAAGAAATTAAAATCCATATGCAACACCAAAGAAAAGATTTATTTTTCATCTTGGTTTACCGTTTGCACCCTAAATACATTTAGTCCCGCTGCGATTGCAGACTCACATCCTACCTGGGAATCCTCAAAGACTAAAATTTGTGAAGGATGCACTTTGATATTTTCAATTGCTTTCAAGTAAGGTTCTGGACTTGGTTTTGGGTTTAAAGTGTCATCCCCCGTTATTATCACATCAAATTTATCTCTTATTTTATGATATTCCAAAATTTCGATTGTATTCATTTTTTTTCCGGTCGTGACTATTCCAAGACGCTTAACTCCAACAGCAGATTCAATGAAATTTGCGAGTACTAAATTAAGATATGTCTTTGAAAAAAATTTGTGATACACGGAAGCCTTAATCTCCCTTATGGTGTTGATTTCAGCCATCGTCAACTCAGGGAAGTACTCTTCAAGGAACTGACGAGAATCTACCCCGTTGGTCAACTTAAAATTTTCTAGGCTGATATCTAATCCGAATTCCATTAATGCAAAATTGTAGGCTTCTAAATTCGCTTCTTGGGTGTGGATGAGAGTGCCGTCTAGATCAAACAAGAGCCCCTGAATTTCCAAGTATCTCTCTTTTCAGTAATGGAATGGTCTCGCTTTCCAAGACTATCAAAATGTCTCGCAAAACCATGCTTCTTTACACTCTTGTGCTGGGAATTCGGATTTGATTGAAGAATTTTTAATCTAACCTAACAACACCAGTTGGTGTTGTTAATTGAACAGCTACTATTCCATATTCACCATCATTAATTGCTGGATCAACGAATTCAACAGAAGCTCCATTTAGTCCATTAAGAATTTCTGACTTAAACCAAGAGTCAGCAAGATGATCAGTGTCAGCAATGGTGATCTTTTCAATTGCAGCAATCGCCTTTCCATCCTGTGACGGGTGATCAGCTGTTAACCATTGAATAAAGAATGGAAGTTCGCGAGAATCTGTAATCTCATTAACTCCGATTTGCTTCCACTTTAGATCGCTTCCATCTGGACGTGTGCGGTGACCTTCGATTGCACTGCGTCCGAACTTCTCTTCAACCTTTGAAATATCTTCAGTAGCAAAAACCCATGTAAGCCATCCGCCGCCTTCTTGTGCTTTCTT
>Ga0214921_10008175_pt1 | contig 13672 bp, 11 predicted proteins | sample LL1505_MetaG_FD_177992 | JGI IMG/M metagenome (GOLD analysis project Ga0214921, IMG submission 177992) | Freshwater microbial communities from Lake Lanier, Atlanta, Georgia, United States - LL-1505 | ecosystem: Environmental > Aquatic > Freshwater > Lake | place: USA: Georgia | collected... | reverse complement strand
CGGTAATAGTTATTGCAACTGAAGGTGGCTTGGCGGCCATTGCACCCGACTGGGGTATCGCAGACGTTATTTTAGACAACGCTGGACCTGCAGAAATTGAAACCCGTATCCGCCTGTCGGTGGGACGAACCACGGTTGAATACCCACAAACTTCGCAAGCAGAGATTCATGCAGGCGAATTAGTTATTGATGAAACGGCATACTCGGCAAAATTGCGTGGTCGTATTCTTGATTTAACTTACAAAGAGTTTGAGCTCTTGAAATATCTAGCTCAGCACCCTGGTCGAGTTTTCTCGCGCTCACAGTTGTTACAAGAGGTGTGGGGTTACGACTACTTCGGTGGCACTCGCACAGTCGATGTGCACATTCGTCGTCTGCGCGCAAAACTCGGCGTTGAAAATGAATCATTAATCGGTACTGTGCGTAATGTTGGCTACCGCTTCGTCGCGGGTAATGCTGATACCTCTGAAGATTCGTTAGTTTAGTTTTGGCGCGTGCCATGGAATTTTTCATCACGCAACACAATGCGCTGACTCCGACTGAAGTGGCCGAGGTAAAAGCCCTAATCGCTGCGGTTGCGATAGAAGATGGCATGGCCCCACTGGGTGAACATGTGCTTATCCACTTGCATCATGGTGGCGATCAAGACGCTATTCAATTGCTCGCTCGTGATCAAAACAACTCTTTGATTGGTTATCTGCATTTAGACACCACTGATTCTGTTGCCGGCCCAGCCGTTGAAGTTGCCGTTGAACCAGAGGCACGTGGACAGGGACTGGGTAGCGCGTTAGTGAAAACTGCCGAGACTTTAACCGGTGGCCAACCAATTCGGCTTTGGGCGCATGGATTAAATGGCACTGCGCATTTTCTGGCGCATGCACTTGGTTATGCCAAAGTTCGCGAGCTGTGGCAGATGCGTCGATCGTTATTCACCTCAGTTGATGCTTCCGTATTACCAGATGGCATTAAAATTCGTAATTTTGTTGTTGGTCAGGATGAGAGTGCATGGCTCGAAGCAAATGCAGAAATTTTTGCGCTTCATCCAGACCAAGGATCATGGACTAATGATGATCTGCAAATACGTATCGGTGAATCCTGGTTTGACCCTGCAGGATTTTTTTTGGCCACTGATGTCAACGGCAACATAGTTGGATTTAACTGGACAAAAATTCATGGTGGCCACAAACATGGCGATCATCAACATCCCGAAATTGGTGAGCTTTACGTAATTGGGGTGTTGCCGACTGCTACCGGCAGTGGACTTGGCCGAGCGTTAACTATTCGTGGACTTGAATATCTGCGCGATCATGGATTACCTGCCGTGATGCTTTATGTTGAAGCGCAAAACGAGAGGGCGATAAAGCTTTACAAATCTGTTGGCTTTAGTCATTGGGATACCGACATCATGTTTCGGGAAAAGTAAATTACTCAATAATTAATTTTGAGCCACTTGCAAATTCAATGCGATGGCCTTCAACAAAGAGCCAAGCAGATTGCCGACCTTTAACTTCCCATTCGTAAGGCCCACCAACGATGGCAGTATCTTCATCAATGCCCACGACCGTAACACCTTTTGGCACATTCATGAATCGTGCAAAAAAATCTGGCACATGAGCAAACATGCGATCAAAATGTGGCAGAACCCGGATGTGTGGAAGTGCGCCTAAACCTTGAGTGGGTGCATGACCTGTTAAGCGCAGCCCAGGAATGTGGTCGGCTAATGCCATTGCACCAGCGCTGCACCCAGCGAGCGCTGCCCCATTTCGCCAAGCGGAATCAATGGCTTTCCAAAGCAAAGTGTCGCGCAAAGTATTGGCAAGAAACGATGGATTACCACCCGATAAATAAATCAATCCAGCATCATCAATTTTGCGAGCAAGTTCAGGCGAATCAGCATCAAGACGCGAATGCGCTACGACCGGCACAGCAGTTACCCCGATTCGCTGCGCTTGGCGAATACCTAAGTCGACCCAGTAATTAATACTCTTTTCGCCCTCTGGCGCGGCTGCTGTTGGAATCTGGACATAGTTGGGACTGCGGCCAGCTATTAAATCTGCCTCAACTTGTTGCATTACTGGCAGGTACTCACCTGATCCAACAAGTGCGATTGGCCCTGGGGTGCTCACTTGGCAATCTCCCAGGTTGTTGCATCGGCGGAATCTTTTATTGTGATATTTTGACCAAGAAGTGCATCGCGAATTAAGTCAGCATCTGCCCATCGGCCATCGGCTCTAGCGGATTGACGTAACTGCAACAACATCTCGACAAAGGGCGTAACTATTTGGGCCAAATCAACATTTGGTTTAGCCGCTAAATCCGCGAGCTGCAAAATAACTGCGTGAATTTCACGGCGCAAACTTTCATCACGCTCGGAATTATCGAGAGCCAACAACTCAGAAACAGCCTGCGCAACATCCCCTGACTGAAGGAGTGTATTCACTTCAGCAATTGATGACTCATAAATTATTTCAGTTGGGGTGGCGCGTTCAACAGCCACAGTCTGAGCAATTTCGTCCCAAGAAATAACAGAGCCTGGTGTAAAAGTTTTACTAGTTGCACCTTTACGCAGCGTTAATACACCCCGACCAAATACTGTTGCCGTTTTTTCGTCCAGATCAAAACTCACACCTGAATGTTCATCGATGCCAAGAATAAATGTGTCGGCTGGCAAAAGTTGTTCCAACTTTGCTAAACGGGTTTCGCCCAGATAACAGAATCGGGTGTCGTGATTCGCACCTTCGTTATTATCGAAGTGTGGAATTATTGCTGCCTTAAGACCTGTGTGGGTTTCCAAAATATTTAATCCTGACAACCAAAACGGTTGCTGCCCAACCTTGTAAATTTCGTAGACCGGCACAGTGTGCGAACCTAAAGTGAGCGCCGCCGCTGAAGCAAAGACTACTGATCCGCGAGTAAGGACATCGCTAACATGATTTGCTAATCCAGAGTTCTGCCAAGTAGTCAACGCATAAGTCGGACTGCCTGGTCCAGCAAATAGCCACTGCGCTTGCTTAATCGCCGCGATGGCCCTAGCGACTGTTGCTTCTGACTCAGCATCAGTGCGCATAGTAACCAGCTGAATATCTCGGCCAACCGAGTTCTTAAAATATTCAGAAATTCGCAAACTTAAATCATCAGCATTTTCTTGAAAGCCAAATGGAGTGTCCAAAAATACTGAAGTATGCTCACCTGCTGGAACATTTGCCAGAATTTTCTGATGAGGAGTGACCATAGTTGGGCTGGTTTCACCACTGCCCATAATCACAAGTTGTCTGGTCACGGTTAAATCTTGGCATTTATAGGCACATCCGTCATATTCTGTTGCCTAAATACGCTGTGAGCGTTAATCAACTAGACCTTGTTAACCTTCCTATGCCAACCTTGACCTATGACAACTCAGGAGACCGTGCGCGAAACATCAGGTGATCTGCCTGTCGATCGCTTCTTAGATCGGGAAATGTCTTGGCTTGCCTTTAATAAGCGGGTTCTTGAGTTAGCTGAAGATGAAAACTTGCCCCTACTTGAACGGGTTAAGTACCTCTCAATATTCGCCAGCAACTTAGACGAATTCTTTATGGTGCGAGTGGCAGGACTCAAACGGCGAATTGCAACAGGCATCGCAGTGAAATCGGCCAGTGGCAAGATGCCCCTTGAAGTACACGAATCTGTCTTGGCTCGTAGTCACGAATTAATGACCGAGCAGTCACATATTTTTAAAACTGAATTACTTCCAGCACTTGTGGCAAATGGTATTGAGATTTTGCGCTGGGAAGAACTAACTGAAGATGAACAAGATACGCTAACAAAACTGTTTAATGAGCAGGTCTTTCCAGTTCTAACTCCACTAGCTGTTGATCCATCGCATCCATTCCCCTACATCTCAGGGTTGTCGCTTAATCTGGCAATTCTAGTTCGTAACCCTGAAACACAGAATGAACTTTTTGCGCGCGTTAAAGTTCCGCCATCTCTTCCAAGATTCTTGCAAGTGAGCAAGCAACGCCTAGTGCCTTTGGAAGATGTAATTGCTGCACACTCACATATGCTCTTTCCGGGTATGCAGGTTGTTCAGCAACACACATTCCGTGTAACTCGCAATGAGGACTTAGAAGTTGAAGAAGACGACGCAGAAAATTTACTTCTGGCCCTTGAACGAGAGTTGATGCGACGTCGCTTTGGCCCGCCAGTACGACTTGAAGTAGAAAACTCAGTAGACGAGCATGTGCTTGAGCTCTTGATCAGCGAACTTGGCGTAACTGAGAATGAAGTATTTCGACTTGAAGGACCGTTGGATCTCAAATCGTTAATGGAACTTTTAGCAGTTGATCGCGGCGACCTAAAGCTGCCGCCATTTGTTCCTCACACCAGTTCAGCACTTGCTTCGGTTGAATCTGCGACAGCCCCAAATGTCCTTGAGGTTATGCGCAACCGCGATGTACTGCTACATCATCCATACGATTCATTCTCAACAAGTATGCAATTGTTCTTGGAGCAAGCATCCGAAGATCCGCACGTTCTAGCCATTAAACAGACGCTCTACCGCACTTCAGGTGATTCCCCGATTGTCGATGCCTTGATTAATGCAGCCGAAATGGGCAAGCAGGTTCTAGCTGTTGTTGAAATCAAGGCACGCTTTGATGAACAGAACAACATAGATTGGGCGCGCAAACTTGAAGAAGCCGGCGTGCATGTGGTTTACGGTTTAGTGGGCCTCAAAACTCACGCCAAGCTTTGTATGGTTGTGCGCAGCGATGCTGGCAAGCTCCGCCGATACGTACACATCGGTACAGGTAACTACAATCCAAAGACAGCTCGGATGTACGAAGATTTTGGTTTGCTAACTACTAACCCAGAAATTGGCGAAGATGTAGCCGGTTTATTCAACCACTTATCTGGTTACGCAACGCAGGGCGATTACCATCGCTTACTTGTAGCGCCTGGTGCATTGCGCGAAGGACTTGTTGAGCGTATCAAGCGTGAAGCACAGTTCGCCGCAGACGGAAGAGATGCGCAGATTCGAGTTAAGTGCAATTCAATTGTTGATGAAGTTGTAATCGATGCGCTTTATCGAGCTTCACAAGCGGGCGTCAAGGTTGAAGTTTTGGTTCGTGGCATCTGCGCAATTCGCCCAGGCGTCCCTGGCCTTTCCGAGAACATCAAAGTACGTTCAGTGCTTGGCAGGTTCCTTGAACATAGCCGAGTATTTGAATTTAATAACGGTGGCGAACTTGAATCTTGGATTGGTTCAGCCGACATGATGCATCGAAATCTAGATCGTCGAGTTGAATGTTTAGTTCGCCTAGGTGAGGTCGATACACAAACGGTCAAGCAAGTTCTAGATCTTGGACTATCGGATTCCAGCGCATCTTGGCACTTAAATCAAGAAGGTGAATGGATTCGCCATCATATTGATTCAGATGGCGAAATTATCGCAGACTACCAAGAACAGTTGATCGGGCTACACCCATCGAGTCGCGCACCGATTTCTGCTCCTACTCCACGCAAACTGGAAAACATTCTCAACAGAGTAGGCCTGCGTAGTGTTCGATGATTCCGTAATCGCTTCTGGCGCAGTTCCAAGTCGTCAAGGTGAATCTGGCACAGAGTATCTTTTAATCCATCGCGCACATCGTTCTGACTGGACTTTGCCCAAAGGCAAAGTTGAACCAGGTGAACACGTTATCGCAGCCGCAATTCGTGAAGTTCGCGAGGAAACCGGCTTTGCTGTGGTGCTTGGCGCACCACTTCCAACTCAGCAGTATCTAGTAAAAGATGTGCCTAAGGCCGTCTTTTATTGGCACGCCACAATCGTTGGTGGCTCGTTTGTGCCAAATGATGAAGTCGACGAAATTCTTTGGTTGCCACTTAACAAAGCGATTAAAAAGTTAACTTACGAACACGATGCCGATGTATTACGCGCGGCGGCTCAACTTGTGCCTACTACTCCATTTGTAGTCCTGCGGCATACCCAAGCGATGAAGCGCGCTGAGTGGAAACTTTCAAATGACGCACTCGCGACAAATGATGCTAGTCGTCCGCTTACAGCAGTCGGTCGCATTCAGGCTGTTGGACTTAGTGGTGTGTTAGCTGCATTCGGGATAAATACAATTCATTCCTCTGACTCAAGAAGGTGCCGAGACACAGTTGGCCCATTCGCAGGCATTAGAAGTTTGCCGATTGCGCTTGAAGCATCGCTAAGTGAAGAGCGCCACACCGAAAACCCAACTAATGCACATGAGCGTGTGAGTTTCCTGGCCGATTCAAGTGATGCAATTGTGCTCTGTACCCATCGCCCAGTAATCCCAACAGTGATGCAGACTCTGTCTGAACGATTTAATCTGACTCATGAAGTACCTGATGCATTTGATCCAGCATTAGCGCCGGGCGCTTATGTGATTTATCACCGCGCACAGCATGATTTACAAAAAATTGTTTCTGTGGAACGTCATCGTCTTACCGACTAGATCTAAAAAACTTGCTGGCCTTTGCCAAGCACAACGATTCCGCCTTCGCTAACAGTGTATCGCTGCCGATCTAAATCTAGATCAACGCCAATCTGTGCGCCGTCAGGAACGATGATGTTCTTATCCAAAATTGCATTACGAATTACGGCGCCACGACCCACTCGCACGCCAGGCATAAGTACGACGCCATCAACATAAGCGCCTTCGTCTACTCGAACTGCATTGGCAACTACCGAGTTGCGAACATGTGCTCCAGCCAAAATAGAACCTGCGCCAACGATTGATTCGTGCGCCGTTCCACCTTGAACAAATTTTGCTGGTGCAAGCGAAGGCATATTGGTCAGAATCGGCCAATGGTCGTTATAGAGATTAAAAATTGGATGCACAGAAACTAGGTCCATGTGCGCTTCGTGGTAGGTATCTAGCGTTCCAACATCGCGCCAATAACCGCGATCGCGATCTGTCGCACCTGGTACTTCATTCAAATCAAAATCGTAGACAGCTGCTTCACCTGCCGCAGTCATCATTGGGATGATATTTGTGCCCATGTCGTGAATCGAGTTTTCATCGGCAGCATCTTTTTGCAATGCAGCGATTAACGCATCGGTATTGAAAATGTAATTACCCATTGATGCATAAGACTGGTCTGGTGAGCCTGGAATGGTTGGTGGATTCGCTGGCTTCTCGTGGAACGCGGTAATGCGTTGACCACTTTCATCAGTCTCAATTACGCCGAACTCGGAGGCAGATTCCTTGGCCACGCGAATACCAGCAACGGTAACACTTGCACCTGATGCAATGTGAGCTTCCAACATCTGCGATGCATCCATTCGATACACGTGATCAGCACCAAATACCAAAATGTAATCGGGAAGTGAATCGTAAACCAAGTTAAGGCTTTGGAAAATTGCATCGGCTGAACCGGTGTACCACCGCGGACCTAGTCGCTGTTGCGCAGGAACAGAGGTGACGAAGTCGCCTAGTAAAGTGCCGACTTGCCATGAAGTTGTGATGTGGCGGTCAAGCGAATGTGATTTGTACTGCGTCAAAACACAGATTCGCAAGAAACCTGCATTAACTAAGTTCGAAAGCACAAAGTCGATTAGGCGATAGGAGCCACCAAATGGAACGGCGGGCTTTGCTCGGTCCGCAGTTAACGGCATCAGTCTTTTGCCCTCGCCACCGGCGAGAACCATACTGAGGACATTTTGACGACGGCGCACAGCCCTAGCCTAGTCAAAGGTCTAGGCTTACAGTGTGCGCATATCAATAGTTACGAGAGAATGGCCACCTGATGTGTACGGTGGCGCTGGTGTCCATGTGGAACACCTTGTTCATGAATTGCGCAAACTCATTGATGTAGACGTACATTGCTTTGGTGATGAAAAGCCAGGCGCTCGCTCCTACCCAATTCCAGCCAATTTGAGTACCGCCAACCCAGCCGTCCAAACTCTGGGAATTAACCTGGAAATGCTCGGAAATTTTGCTGATTCGCAGGTAATTCATACTCACACCTGGTACGCCAACATGGCCGGCCACTTAGGTGGGTTACTCCACGGATTACCGCACATCGTAACGGCACACTCACTTGAGCCAAGACGCCCGTGGAAAGCAGAGCAACTTGGTGGTGGATACCAGATTTCATCTTGGGCCGAGCGCACAGCCTACGACGCAGCCGATGCCGTGATCGCAGTTAGTAACGGAATGCGCTCTGACATTCTCGATTGCTACCCCGAGTTAGACCCAACCAAAGTAAAAGTGGTCTATAACGGAATTGATACGCAGGCAATTAAACCGGTATCCGATACATCAGCGCTACTCACAAATGGCATTGATCCGCAGCGCCCATACGTGCTTTTTGTTGGCCGCATTACCCGACAAAAAGGCATCATGCATTTATTGCGAGCTGCTGAACAGTTACCGGAAAACATTGCACTGGTTATTTGTGCATCGTCTCCTGATACACCTGAACTTGGCATCGAAGTCTCTACGCAAATTGCCAAGCTCGCGCAGACTCGAACTGGTGTGCACTGGATTAAAGATCAGTTGCCTAGGCCGGAACTTATTCAGGTACTTTCACATGCAGCAGTTTTTGCTTGCCCATCTATTTACGAACCCCTTGGGATTGTGAACCTTGAAGCGATGGCCTGCGAAATCCCTGTTGTTGCCAGCGATGTCGGTGGGATTCCAGAGGTTGTTGTTGACGGCGTAACTGGCTCGCTAGTGCACTATGAAGAATCTGAATCTGCAAAATTTGAGAATGATTTTGCTCAGGCGTTAACAAAGGTTCTTTCTGACCCCGATAGTGCAAGACAAATGGGACTAGCTGGTCGGGAACGCGCAGTTAAAGATTTCGGTTGGGACAAGATCGCTCAGCAAACAATTGAGATCTACCAAAGTGTGCAGCGTTAACTCGTTAAAAAATTAAAACGCACAAGAATTAGTGCGGCAAGGTTACTGATAACTCGCTACTAATTACTGAAAACGTTTTCCAGTCAAAGTTTCATAGGCTTGCACATAACGTTCACGAGTTTTTTCAACAACTTCTTCTGGAAGCGCTGGTGGTGTTGCGCCCGAAGTTTTATCCCAACCTGAAGCTGGCGAAAGCAACCAGTCGCGAACGAATTGCTTATCGTATGAAGGTTGCGCTTGGCCAGGAATCCATTGTTCGGCTGGCCAAAATCTAGAGGAGTCCGGGGTCAGGACTTCGTCAGCTAGGACAATGCGCTTGCTATTTGCCCCTTTAATTCCAAGGCCAAATTCGAATTTAGTGTCGGCCAAAATGATGCCACGCTTTAGAGCAATCTCGGCAGCGCTTTGATAGATACTCATTGTGATTCGGCGAAGCTGTTGCGCTTCTTCTTGCCCAATGGCAGTCATTACTTCATCGAAAGTGACATTCTCGTCATGATCGCCAATGGCCGCCTTTGTTGCCGGCGTGAATATTGGTTTGGGTAAGCGGGAACCATCGACTAATCCTGGAGGTAGTCCCACACCACAAATTGAACCAGCGGCTTTGTAATCAATGAGCCCAGATCCTGTTAGGTAACCGCGCGCCACACATTCGATTGGCAACATCTCTAAGCGTTCGCAAATTGTTGCCCGACCATTTACGGCAAACGGAACGTTTGTTGTGATGATGTGGTTTGGAACTATGCCTTGTAACCGATCAAACCACCACAATGACATTGCGGTAAGAATGCGGCCCTTGTCCGGAATTACCGTTGGCAATACATAATCAAAAGCAGAAATCCGATCGGAAGCAACAAACAGCAGCTTGCCATCAGGAGTTTCAAACAGGTCACGAACTTTTCCTGAATAGATGTGGGTGTACTCGGAATCTAATCCGTAGTTATCACTTGATGTCACAGAATTGGCTCCGGCCGGTAGGTTGCTGCCTCAGGTGAGGATGAAACCAGGGTAGCGACTTGCTGCGCGATGGATGCCACCTGCGCGCGAGCTGCTCCAGTGAACTCAAGTGGTTGTTCAATCAGTGCGGTTAAGTCGGCAAAACTGAGGCCAAGACGACCATCTTCGGCTAACCGACTGATAAGGGCGTTACCATCTGCGCCAGCGGCTCCACGCATGTCAAGAGCTACTTGGACTGCATGCTCTTTGATTACTTCGTGCGCTGTTTCGCGACCAACACCGTTTCGAACGGCAGCCATGAGAATTTTGGTTGTTGCCAAGAACGGTAAGTAACGTTGCAACTCGCGTTCAATAACTGCAGGGAATGCGCCGAACTCAGCTAGCACGGTAAGGGTAGTTTCGAATAATCCATCAAGTGCGAAAAATGCGTCAGGAAGTGCCACGCGACGAACTACTGAGCAAGCCACATCCCCTTCGTTCCACTGAGAGCCGGAAAGCTCGCCAGCCATACTGGCGTAGCCACGAAGAATTACCGCAAAGCCATTTATCCGTTCGCATGACCGGGTATTCATCTTGTGTGGCATAGCACTTGAGCCAACTTGGCCTTCTTTGAAACCTTCAGTTACCAGCTCGTGGCCTGCCATCAATCGAATTGTTGTGGCCAAACTGCTTGGCCCAGCTGCAATCTGCACCAGTGCTGTGATGGTGTCGTAATCCACCGAACGCGGATACACCTGTCCAACACTGGTTAAAACATTTGCAAAGCCTAGGTGACTTGCCACATTTGCTTCAAGGTTTTGCAATTTGTCCGCATCGCCACCGAGTAGGTCAAGCATGTCTTGGGCTGTGCCGACCGGGCCTTTTATTCCGCGAAGTGGATAGCGACTAATTAGATCATCTAACCGCGCAATTGAAATCAAAAGTTCGTCAGCAGCGGAAGCGAAGCGCTTACCCAATGTTGTTGTTTGCGCAGCTACGTTGTGACTACGCCCTGTAAGTGCAACATCGGTATAACGAACTGCTAGTTCAGCCAGCACAGCAGCAGTTGCTACTGCCTTCAAGCGAATAAGTTTGAGTGACTGCACAATTTGCAGTTGCTCAACATTTTCAGTTAAGTCGCGACTTGTCATGCCTTTATGGATGTGTTCGTGCCCGGCGAGCGCACAGAACTCTTCTATGCGCGCTTTCACATCATGACGGGTAGTGGCTTCACGCGAAGCAATGCTTGCTAGATCAACTTCAGTAATTACTCTTTGATAATCCTCAATTACGCCTGCTGGAATATCAATTCCAAGACTTTGTTGCGCCTGCATAACTGCAATCCATAGCTGACGCTCGGCAATTACCTTATTGGTTGGCGACCAAATTGTTGCCATGTTTGTCGACGCATAACGGCTTGCAAGAACGTTTGGAATATTTGGTTTTGTCATGGCACTTTTATCTCTCCGCGCGAGGCTTGCAGCGCAATGTCTGTTCGATGATGACTTCCGGCAAAGTTAATTTCATTAACGCCTTCGTAAACTTTTTCGCGAGCATCTTCAAGGTTTGCACCAGTTCCGGTGACACAAAGTACTCGACCGCCACTAACCACTATTTCTCCAGATTCAGTAGCCGCGGTACCTGCGTGGTAAACATACGAACCAGATTCTTGTGCTCGCTCAAGCCCTGAAATTGCTGCGCCGGCAACAGGATCTTGCGGGTACCCTTGCGCGGCCAAAACCACAGTGATTGCTGCCTCATCTGACCACGTTAGCTCCGGCAGATCAGCCAAAGTCTCATTCGCAGCAGCAAATAGCAGCGCACTTAAGGGTGATTTCAATCGAGATAGAACTACTTGGGTTTCGGGATCGCCAAATCGAGCATTGAACTCAATTACTTTTATCCCATTCGCCGTTAGGGCTAAACCTGCGTACAGCAATCCGGAGAATGGAGTGCCACGTTTTGCCATTTCATCAATGGTCGGTTGCAGCACGCGCTCAATAGTGTCGCTAACCAAATTCTCTGGCGCCCAATCCAGCGGTGAGTATGCACCCATGCCACCGGTGTTTGGGCCTTCGTCATTATCAAGTGCGCGTTTGAAATCTTGCGCAGGGCTTAAAGCTCGCACCGTTTTACCATCGGTTACGCCAAACAAACTAACTTCAGGTCCAGCTAAATACTCTTCAATCACGACAGCGCCATCGGCACGGCCAGAAATGCAGGCCAGGGCATGTGAAAGTGCTTCGGCAAAATCGTCAGTAACCACGACGCCTTTACCGGCAGCAAGACCGTCGTCTTTCACCACATGCGGTGCGCCAAATTCTGTAAGCGCATCGCGCACCTGAGCTTCTGTTTTGCAGGTGTAAGAAAGCGCAGTTGGAACACCTGCTGCGATCATGACATCTTTTGCAAAAGCTTTGCTGCCTTCAATCTGTGCGGCGGCCGCTGATGGGCCAAAGACTTTGAACCCTGCTGCGCGTAATTCATCAGCGACTCCGGCCACTAGTGGCGCCTCAGGACCGATAACAACCAAGTCAGCAGCCAACTCTTGGGCTAAGGAAACCGTGGCAACTGAATCGGTCAGAACAAGTGGGAAAGTAGTCACTTCCCGGGCAATGCCCGCATTTCCAGGGGCGCAGAAAATTTCAGTTCCCTCATCTTTGGTCAGGCTGTGGACTAAAGCATGCTCCCGAGCTCCACTACCAAGTACAAGGATTTTCACTATCCCATTTTAGCCTGCAAATGCAAAGCCCTCTAACGGCGCTAAAGCTCAAGTAACATCCGAGTATTTCCCAAAGTATTTGGTTTTACCCGTTCAAGATCCAAGAATTCGGCAACGCCTTCATCGCCTGACATCAAGAGTTCGGCGTAAACAGTGGCGTCAACGGGTGCGTCCTCAATCGCGACAAATCCTGCCTTGGCAAAAAATTGCGTCTCAAAGGTTAAACAAAATAGGCGCCGAAGGCCCAGCGACTGCGCGTGCGAAAGTAGTGAGTTCAAAATCGCTGAGCCGACACCCTTACCTTTCTGATCTGGGTTAACCGCCAAAGTACGAACTTCACCTAAGTCTTCCCACATAACATGCAGTGCGCCACAACCAACAACTTCGCCATCGATTTCAGCAACAACAAATTCCTGCACATCTTCATAGATTGTGACGGTATGTTTTGAAAGCAAACGACGATCTGGTGAATACGTGTCTATTAGCCCGCGAATGGTAAGCACGTCTTGAGTTCGAGCTGGGCGAATCTGCACTGACATTTTTACTCAGGCTTTACTAACGGGAACAAAATTGTTTCGCGAATGTTTAGTCCAGTTAATGTCATAAGAAGGCGATCGATGCCAACGCCAATTCCACCGGTTGGTGGCATTCCATATTCAAGTGCTCGCAAGAAATCTTCATCAAGTTGCATCGCCTCTAAATCGCCACCTTCTTTAAGGGAAGATTGGGCAACTAAACGTTCGCGCTGAATCACTGGATCAACTAATTCAGAATATCCAGTTCCGGCTTCGTATCCATCGATGTAAAGATCCCACTTCTCTACTACGCCTGCAAGACTTCGATGGTCACGAACCAAAGGTGAAGTATCAACCGGATAGTCAATTACGAAAGTTGGCTTAGTTAAGTGTTCAACAACATAGTGCTCAAGCAACTCTTCCACGCACTTACCTGCTATCCACTTCGGGTCAGGTGAAATGCCAGCTTCTTTCAGAAGTGAGCGCAAAGTATCGAGTGAAGTCTCTGGCGTGATTTCTTGACCAACTGCGGCGCTTACCGCCGGGTAAACCGAAACTCGATCCCAATCGCCCGACAAATCTCGGGTGCCACCTTCAACTAATTCAAAAGTTAGTGAACCGTGGAC
>Ga0214921_10008174_pt1 | contig 13673 bp, 11 predicted proteins | sample LL1505_MetaG_FD_177992 | JGI IMG/M metagenome (GOLD analysis project Ga0214921, IMG submission 177992) | Freshwater microbial communities from Lake Lanier, Atlanta, Georgia, United States - LL-1505 | ecosystem: Environmental > Aquatic > Freshwater > Lake | place: USA: Georgia | collected... | reverse complement strand
GACGTGAAAACAAAAAGCAAGGGCGAAATTGTCAAGAACCCCGCCATGCCCGAGTACACGCTTAAACTTGTCCAGCCGGTAGCATATTGGGCTAAGCTGAGTATTCTTACGTAGGCGCTGAACAGGTTTCCAAGCGTAATTAGAGCAACCAGAAACGCAATCTGGCTTGCTAAAGCCGGACTACTGGTCCATATCAACATTACCTGGAACCCAGAAGTCACCATAATAGCGGCGAAAGCACCGGTTAAAGCGCTGAGCAGTGCTGAACTAAGTCTAAAATTCTTGGTAAATCCAGCAATGTCACCCATTGCGAACTGGTTCATTAGTCTTGGTTGAATCGCCTGCGCTACCGGGTTCACAAAAATGAAAATCGCACCAGCAACCGTTGATGCCAGAGAGTAAACCCCAAAATCCTCTAGCGTTAATAACTTCGACAAAATAAGTTTATCTACTTGCCCAAAAAGAAACCCGAAAACGGCTGTGCCAAACATCCCCCCAGCAAAGAGTTTTGTAGACCAGACGATGTGCACATCGATTTTCGGAGATCTCTCCACCCGAGGAAGTCGCAGATATACCAACACTATGAGCGCAACGATCATTAGCAGCGAAATTAGGCTTTGCCATAAAAAAAATGATTGCAATGAAGGCGAAACAAACTCAAAAATAATCCACGAACCGATACCCTTTGCAGGAGCAGATATGGACTCTAATATATTTAAGATAACCTGCTGCTCGAGCGCAATAACAATACCCCGATAAAATAGCTCAATAAATCGAATGGCTCCCATTAATCCCATAAAGTAAATTGCGTTCGTTATTTCTTCCCCGGATAGTTTTTTTGCACTAAACCATTCGGCACCCAACCAAGGTGCCGCTAGATAAACTGCCAAGGCAAGTAAGAGTGCGAGTCCGAATATCAAGCACTCAAAAGTTCTGACTACATCTCGGGATCGTGCTGCCGCATCAGACTTTGTATTGAGTACTGCAATTTCCTTTACAACCGTTGAAATCAAACCGAAGTCAAAAAGTGTCATGAAGGCGAACATCGTCGCGTAAAACCCAATTAATCCGTACGACTCAATGCCTAAATAATGAACATATACTGGAATAAAAATAAAATTCATGAGAGCAGTCCAACCTTGCCCCATAAAATTCGAGATCACATTTTTCTTCAGCATGACAGCATCAGTAACGTAAAGTAATAATACTAGTTGTTAGAATAAATCAAGTAACGGGATTTCACACATATCTTATCGAGCACCTGCGCTGGATTAATACCGGTAGTTGGCCACATACGAGAATCCGTAGTGCTTTCAGAATAGCCTTTATGATACCATTGCCCGGGGCGCAATAAATTTTAACAAGTTAATGCAATGTATCTAGAACCAGAAATAGAAGAAAGGCTTATAGCGTCAAATGGAAAACGAATAGCTTTTTTCTCAGTTAGTTTGGCGGTCAATATCCCAACTTTGATTATTGCGATCTCCAATATCAACCAATTTAACAATAATCCGCCATTCACCATCGTATGCCCTGACAGCGAGGTAACGCAGTTCGAGGTAGCCTTTGCAAATTTAAAGAATGTAAGAATTGAGAGCGAAAACCTATTTCTCGCGTTTGACGAGTTCTGCGATATTGCCGCCAATGTATCGATCATCGACGGGTTATCCTTAAAATCAATCGCAAGATTGTCTTGGTATTATCAGCAAGTACTGAAAATAGCATTTTTATTTAGATCACACACGCCCAGCGTAAACCTTGTAATGTGGGACGCCGATACGATTCCGCTGGATCACATTGAGTTCTTCGACGGTAATGGAGCTGTGCTTTATGGCTCAAAAGTAGAATTTCATAGGCCCTATTTCGCTACGTTGAACAGTCTTTTCGGTTGTTTGCCTGAGTCATATTTAGCATTTACGATTCAATTTTTCGCATGTTCTTATATAGAGAGTTTGTATTTGCTTAAAAAACTACGTAATGCATGTGCTCCGTTCGAATGTGAAAATGAGCCCCGCTGGGTTGCCAGAGCGATCTTATCCAATGTTATTTCTACGCACAAAACACTCGAGGGTGCGTTGTTCAGTGAGCAAGAGTTGGTGGGAATTGCCAGTCTTATGTATCGACCCCGCAGCCAAATCGTACTGCGATATTTGAGAGGTGGTTTTAAAGGTTTGTTGAGCGAGCGACAGGCCAAGATTGTAAGGCTTATGGGTTTTCGCCATATTTCATACGAAAATCTTGGGCAGATCAGTGGACGTCGACAGCCTTGGTTTGCGTTGGTTGCTTATATCACCAAGGAATTTATTCGACAAAGAATGTTTTACAGCCCGCTTTGGCATAAATAGGTTGAGTTGAAAAGAAAGCCCATTTGACCATTGTTATGAACCGTGAAATGAAGTCTGGGGGTATCGTGGTGTCCGGTTTTCGGAACAACGAGTTGTTTGATGCGTCCAGCCCGCACAACCGGGATGATTGCCTTCTGCAGTGGCGTCTGTTGAGAGACTGCTTTTACGAAAATGGCGTAGTGCTAAATACGCTAGACCAGTGTGATGAATCGTGTCTTGACTTTGTAATTCATGTTGACGTCCGGGTCGTCAATAAGGGAGGTCCGCCGTGCTTTCTTGTGGTGTACGAAACACCGCTTACTTGGCCGAAAAATGCCAATTTGGACTTGTACTCCAGTTATCGGCATGTTTTCACCTGGGATGACGACGTCGCCGAATCCAATGGGGGAACTGTATTGCGTTACCCTCAATACGCAAAGGCCTTGAATAGCGATACTGCTCAAAAGCGTAAAAAATTGTGTTGCATGATTGCTAGCAATAAGTCCGCTAACGTTAACGATGGCCGCGAGTTGTATTCAGACCGTATTAAAGTCATTCGTTGGTTCCAGGACCACGCGCCGGAGCATTTCGACCTCTATGGTCACCGGTGGGATCAGCCGCCTCCCTCCGTTGGGCGGTTGGGTAGGGGGCTGGCTATACTAATTGGAAAGTGCTACCGGTTCGTGGGTTATAAACCCTTCATGTCTTACTGCGGACCCATCAGCTCAAAGGGTGAAGTCTTGGGACGATACAAGTTCGCAATTTGCTTCGAGAATGCAAAAGACTTCAAGGGCTACGTCACGGAAAAGATATTTGACTGTTTTGCCGCAGGGTGTATTCCAATTTACCTCGGCGCGAGTAATATTTCTGAGCTCATTCCGGATGACTGCTTCATTGATTACCGAACCTTTGGCTCATTTGCTAAATGTTACGAATATATGTGTTCGGTATCGGATGAGCAGCTCAATGACTATCAGCTTGCTATCTCAAACTTCCTTGTCAGCCGAAAAGCCGTCCCTTTTCACCCCGCTAACTTTGCTAAAACCATCGTTCATGGTGTTATGGCAGCAAATGGGTGGGCGAAAACCTAAAGCATGAAGGCGCTTTGTTGTTTCGGTAAACATAGTTACGGGGTACCTTCTCGCGGACTCAGTCCTGAGTACGTAGCCTTTGTACCTGCAATTGAGTCCCTTGGGTACACAGTTGAATTATTTGATTCATTAGAGCAAGGACTCCACAAATCAAATCTGAATTTAAATATAGCGCTCCTAGAGACCATCCTAAAGTCAAAGCCGGATTTGTTTTTTTGTGTACATTTGCAATGCGAAATCTGGATTGAAACTTTAACTGCTGCGAGAAATATACCTAATATCAAGATGGTTTGCTGGACAACTGACGATTCTTGGAAATATTTCCAAAGTTCGCGGTTTTATGCTTCGTTTTATGATCGTATTGCCACGACTTATGATTACATGGTTGCGCAGTATATAAAAGATGGTAATAAAAATGTCTACCTATCCCAATGGGCTGCATCCAGGGAGCGCCTCCAGCCACCAGTAACCAACGGCAAACATCGTTATGGAGTTACGTTTGTGGGCTCGGCACACGGCGGGCGCCGGCGTTACGTTGAAACTCTAATGACGATGGGAATCCGTGTGGAGTGTTTCGGTCACGGTTGGGAGCATGGTCCAGTGACAACAGACGAGATGTACACCATATTCAACTCGTCTGCCATTAGCCTTAATTTTGCCAATTCACGGGGAAGGAATCAGATAAAAGCAAGAACCTTTGAAGTTCCGGGTGCTGGTGGCTTTCTGCTCACCGACGTTGCTCCTGGAATCGAGGAGTTTTTCGAACCCAATGAAGAAATTGTCTGTTTCGAGGATATTGCCGACCTTGCAAGAAAAATTAGATTTTATTTAGGTAATTTAGATGCTCGTGATCGAGTTGCAGCGAAAGGCTTTTCCCGGGTGCGTAGAGACCACACCTATGACGCAAGGCTAGCAAAGCTGTTGAATTTTTCTGTCTCCAACACAGCGTCGTTAGTGCACACCGACTTGACCTATAGTGTGCGGCAAAGCGTGCCGCTTGGTGTCATTCGGTGTTTGACGGTTTTTTTGTGCTGTGTACTTTTCGGCCGAAGTAAAGGAAGAAGGGCGGCGAAGCGGTTGATCTTCGAGTTGAGTTGGCGCCTGCAAGGTGTCCGAGCTTTCAGCGCAAAAGGATGGTCTAGTCGGATATTTCCCAACATTGAATGACACCAACTATCCCCGTCTCGGTAGTCATACCTTGCTTCAGGTGCGCCGATACCATTGAACGCGCGCTGAGTTCGGTCATGCTGCAAAGCGCGCTGCCTGCTGAAGTACTACTGATTGACGATGCCAGCAAAGATGGCACATTGGCGCTGTTGCACGAGCTGTCAAAGCGCCACGGGTCAATCGTTCGAGTTATCTCGATGCCTGTCAACGTTGGACCTGGACTAGCCCGTAATGCGGGTTGGGCGGTTGCCATACAGCCATGGTTAGCATTTTTGGATGCCGACGATCTCTGGCATCCCCAGAAGTTGGAGCTGCAGTGGTCGTGGCTTCAGGAACATCCTGAGGTGTCTCTGTGTGGCCACAGCACGCAGCTAATGGGTGAAGGTGTTGAAGGCCCAGTTTCCCATACCTTTTCAGCAACGCGGTTAACCCTAACTCAGATGCTGATTTCTAATCGATTGCCAACACGTTCCGTGATGCTCAGTAAAGATATCGTGATGCGATTTGCCGACAAAAGGGTAACTGAAGACTATTTGCTCTGGCTGGAAGCCATCGCAAGCGGATACGTCGCCTACCGTTTGGATGTGTGCCTAGCCTTCTCCATTCGACCAGATTTCAGCCCTGGCGGTTACAGCGGCCAACTTTGGACGCACGAAAAACGAGAACTAGCCGCGCTGAAGCGCCTTGCCAGCACAGCGCGCCTTCGGCCTGGATTGATCTGGCTGGCCTCCATATGGTCTATCATCAAGTTTATGCGCAGATACGCCCGAACACTTTGGAAAAAATGAGTACTTCCAAGCGTCGGCTGTGCATCGTGGCTGCCACGCCCCTGACAATTCACTTCTTTTTCAAGCAGCACATCGCGTGTTGGTGTAAGGACTACGATGTAACTGTGGTGTACAACACATCCAGCGATAAATATCTGCCGCCTTTGGGCTTACCCATAACTGAAAAAAGCATTCAAATCGAGCGAAAAATTTCGCCCTATAAGGATCTTGTAGCTTTTATACGGTTAGGTTTATTCATGCGGCGAGCGCGATTGGATATGGTGATAACGCTCGTTCCCAAGGCCGGAATGCTAGGGATGCTGGCAGCGCTTTTTACGAACATCAGTATTCGAGTTCATATTTTTCAAGGCGAAGTTTGGGCTTCTCGAACCGGTTTGCCGCGTGCTTTTCTCAGATCTTGTGACGTCTTGATAGCGCGGCTCGCTACAAATATATTGGCTGTAAGTCCCAGCGAACGAAATTTCCTAGAGCAGGAAGGTGTCGTGCGCCGTGGCCGTATCCAAGTGATCAAGAAAGGATCCATCTGCGGCGTGGACACCGACCGCTTTAAGCCGGATGAGCGGGCAAGACAAGATGTGCGTGCCGAACTCGGGTTTGAGTCCAGCGACATAGTTTGTATGTTTTTGGGCAGACTGGCAGTCGATAAGGGTGTTTACGAGTTAGCGCGCGCGTTCAAACAATCTTTTCAAGTGCAGGGCAAACTGCGCTTGCTGTTAGCGGGCCCGGATGAAGATACCTTGGAACACGAGATCCTGTCGATCTTGGGTCCCGTTGCTGGTGCCAGACTGACAATGTGTTCGTATACCCTGTTCCCGGAGAGGCTACTTGCATGCGCTGATTTTCATTGCATGCCGAGTTACCGTGAAGGATTCGGTATATCAATTTTAGAGGCGGCGAGTGTGGGCATACCGTCAATTGGAACGCGAATCTATGGCATTGTAGATGCAATTGAAGAAAATGTTACTGGACTGTTGGTCCCCCCCCGAGACGTTGAGCGGTTGTCAGACGCAATAACCAGACTGGCTAACGATAAAGAGCTTCGGAAAAGTCTTGGTTTTGCCGCCCGTGAACGCGCAATTAGAGAATTTACCCAAATTGATATCATTTCCGCTTTTAAATCCTATATCGACGACTTGTTCCTAATGGTTAAATAATTGGATTATTGCTATTGAAGCAAAGATGACCCAGCATGCATTCAATTCTCGGCTTATCGCAGAGCTAGTCAAGCGGGCAATCGATTCACTTCTAGCGACGGTTGCCTTCGGTATTCTCAGTCCGATGATGGCCCTCATCGCGATCATGGTTTTACTCACCTCCCCAGGCCCGGCGATCTATTGGTCTGATCGCGTAGGTCAGCGTAATCGGATCTTCAAAATGCCGAAATTTCGGACTATGCGTGTGGATACACCGGCCATAGCGACCCATTTATTGACCGATCCGGCTAAGGTATTGACCCCCATCGGCTCGTTCTTGCGCAGGAGCAGCCTTGACGAGCTGCCGCAGCTGTGGAGCATTTTGAAGGGCGAAATGAGCTTTGTAGGCCCCCGGCCAGCCCTGTTCAATCAGTATGACCTTATAGAACTGCGAACCGAATGCGGCGTCGATGCCTTGGTTCCGGGCTTAACCGGTTGGGCGCAAGTAAATGGTCGTGACGCCCTGGGCATACTCGATAAAGTGGAATTTGATCTGCAATATCTGCAAAGGCGTTCATTCTTTATGGATATGAAGATACTTTACATGACCTTCGTCAAAGTCATACGCCGGGCTGAGGTCTCGCATTAAACCAAATGTCTTATACTTCACTACCTCATCAACTTCAGGAGTAACGAATGGGTAATCTGATCGATATTCAATCGCAAATTGAAAAGCTGCAAAAGCAAGCTAACGACATCAAATCCAAAGAATTCGCCGCTACGGTACATGAAATTCAGGCCAAGATGCAGGCGTTTGGTATCACTATTAAGGATTTGCAATCCACCAAAGGTGCCAAGGGTGGTCGTGGGAAAGCCAAGTCCTCACTTGCCAAAGCACCCAAGGCAGCCAAAACGCCCAAAGTACGTAAAGCGAGTGCGCCAGTTGCAGCCAAATACCGCGGCCCCAATGGCGAATCATGGTCCGGGCGCGGATTGATGCCAAAGTGGTTGGCCGCTTTAGTCGCGCAGGGTCAAAGTAAGGAGTCTTTCAGCATTGCAGCCTTGCACGCTTGATGCAATAAAGGCCCAGAAAGGCCCGTAAAAACGCCCCGATCACCGGGGCGTTTTGCTTACATACTGCACTCCACTCGTCGGCCCAAACCACCATGGCGGCATACTGATGCGCGAATATATTTTGCAGTTACCCCGCCCAGTCAAGCAGTTGACAGTCTTGGCGATGGATGTCCATTTATCCCTGTTTGCCACGTGGGTAGCATTCAGTTTGCGGCTAGATATATTGCATGTCCCATCGGGGGCTCAGTGGCTCGTTTACGCGGTCGTCCCGTTTTTGCCATTGCCGATATTTATGCGTTTTGGCCTGTACCGGGCAATATTCCGGTATTCCGGCTACTCGGCGCTGGTAGCCACCGGCTATGCTGTTTTCTGGTATGCGGTGTTGTTGACAATGGCTTTGATGCTATTGCGAATTCCAGACGTTCCGCGAACCTTGGGTTTGTTACAACCGGTAATATTTTTGTTACTGGTAAGTATCAGCCGCGCATTGGCTCGGTTTTGGTTGGCCAATACTTTTTCAAAGGATGCGGAGTCGCCCGGTCGCCTTTTGATCTACGGCGCCGGTGCCGCAGGTGTGGAAACCGCCGCTGCCTTGTCCATGTCGCGGCAATACAAACTGGTCGGTTATGTGGATGACGACCCGTCCAAAGTCGGCAGCACGCTCAATGGTGCCCGGGTTTATTCTGCGACGCGCCTCCCAGAGCTAATCACCGAGCATGCCGTGACTGATATTTTGCTGGCCATGCCCAGCGCCAGCCGGGAGCGGCGCTTTCAGATACTGGAGATGGCCAAGCTTCTGCCGGTGCATGTACAGACCTTGCCGCGCTTGTCAGACCTGGCAACCGGCCGCGTCACGGTGCAAGACATCCGGGAATTGGATGTGGAAGACCTGCTGGGGCGGGCCTCAGTGCCGCCGCGCCTGGATTTGCTGGCCAATGAATTACACGGCCAGATCGTGTTGGTAACCGGCGCGGGTGGCAGCATCGGCAGCGAGCTGACCCGCCAAATTCTGGCGCAGCGGCCGCGCCAACTCCTGCTCCTGGATCACAGCGAATTCGGCCTGTACACCATCCACCAGGAGCTTTTGGCGCTGGCCCGTGCCGCGGGTTGGGTGCCTGATGTGCTTCCCGTGCTGGGCAGCGTCACGGCCACAGCGTCGATGCACGCGCTGTGCGCACGTTATCGGCCGGCCATCGTGTACCACGCCGCCGCCTACAAGCATGTGCCGCTGGTAGAGCAGAACCCCGGCCAGGGTATTGATAACAACGTCATGGGCACGCTGAGCCTGGCGCTCGCAGCCCGTGATGCGGGCGTGCGCCGCTTTGTGCTGGTGAGCACCGATAAGGCCGTGCGTCCGACCAATGTAATGGGTGCCACCAAGCGCATGGCCGAGTTAATCTTGCAAGCGTTTGCGGCAGACGCCAAACCTGGCAGCACCTGCTTTTCGATGGTTCGCTTTGGCAACGTGCTGGGTTCCAGTGGCAGCGTGGTACCCCTCTTCCGCCGTCAAATAGCCCAAGGCGGCCCCATTACGGTGACCCACCCGGAAGTCACCCGCTACTTCATGACTATTCCCGAGGCCGCGCAGCTGGTCTTACAAGCTGGTGCTATGGGCGAGGGAGGCGACGTATTTGTGCTCGACATGGGCGAGCCCGTGAAAATCATGGACTTGGCGCGCCGCATGGTGACGCTGTCAGGCTTGAGCGTGCGTGACGCGGATCGGCCGGACGGCGACATTCCCATCACCATCACTGGCTTGCGCCCAGGTGAGAAGTTGTACGAAGAGCTGCTGATCGGCGACAACCCCGAGCCAACCACCCACCCCCGCATCCTGCGCGCCCGCGAGGCACTGCTGCCCTGGCCGCAGCTGTCGGCTGAAATCGAGCGTTTGCGGCAGGCGACCTCCGCGCAGGACGTGGCGGCTATGCGCGCGGTGTTGGCGCGCTGTGTCCACGGGTTCCCGGCTGATCCAGTCCCCGCGTCGCCTTTGGACCAATAATCGGTCCATTCCGTCTCAAGCCCCGATCATGTACGAAGCCTCTGTTACCCCACCCACGCCGGCGATGGCTGCTGAAGTCTTAGCCGCCGCCTTGCCTTTCCTGCGCCAGTACCAAGGTCGCACCATGGTCATCAAATACGGCGGCAACGCCATGACCGAGCCGGCTTTGCAAGCCGCCTTCGCGCAGGACGTGGTGATGCTGCAACTTGTCGGCATCCGCCCTGTCATCGTGCACGGCGGCGGGCCGCAAATTGAGGCTGCGCTCAAGCGTCTGGGGCTGCAGGGCGCATTCATCCAGGGCATGCGGGTCACCGACGCGCCCACCATGCAAGCCGTGGAATGGGTTTTGTCGGGCGAGGTGCAGCAGCAAATCGTCGGTCTCATCAACCAGGCCGGCGGCAAAGCCGTGGGTTTGAGCGGGCGCGACGGTGGTTTGCTGAACGCAAAAAAACTCGCGATGCCCGACGCGGCCCATCCCGGTGCGTTCATTGATCTCGGGCAAGTTGGTGATGTTGTGCGCGTGGACACCGCCATCGTGCGCTGCCTGCAGGACGCGGGTTGCATCCCCGTCATCAGCCCGGTCGGGGTCGGTGCGAACAACGAGAGCTACAACATCAACGCCGACGTGGTCGCCGCCCGCATGGCGACGGCCTTGCAGGCCGAAAAACTGCTGATGCTCACCAACATCAGCGGTGTGCTTGATGGCGCAGGTCAATTGATGACCCGTTTGAGCGCGGCGCAAATCGACGCGATGATCGCGGACGGGACGATCTCGGGCGGCATGATCCCCAAAATCAGTGGCGCGCTCGAGGCTGCCAGGGCCGGTGTCCAAGCCGTGCACATCGTGGATGGTCGTGTGCCCCACGTGTTGTTGTTGGAAATCCTGACCGGGCGCGCGTTCGGAACCATGATTTATCCCGCTTGACGGTAGACCGCCTGACCCAGGCCTCCGAGCAGGCTTGGATAAATCCCGAATTTTTTCCGAAAAACACTTCCCCATGCAAGACATCCTGATAGACCGCGCCGATGGCGTTCTGACCTTGACCCTGAACCGCGTCGAGAAAAAGAATGCTTTCACCCAAGCCATGTACACCGCCATGGCCGACGCCTTGGCTGGTGCGGCCGCCGACGCCACCACGCGGGTCGTCGTGATCCAAGGGCATATCACCGTGTTCAGTGCAGGAAACGATTTGCGTGATTTTTTGAGCGGCCCTGCGGTGACCGCTACCAGCGATGCTCCGGTGCAGCGGTTCATTGCTGAACTGGCGCAATTTCCCAAGCCTTTGCTCGCGGCGGTTTGCGGTCCGGCGGTGGGCATCGGCACCACCATGCTGTTTCATTGCGACTTGGTCTACGCAGGCGACAACGCTGCTTTCTCCATGCCCTTCGTCAACCTCGGTCTGTGCCCGGAGGCGGCTTCCAGCCTGCTCGCGCCGCGCCTCATGGGCTACCACCGGGCGGCAGAAGCTTTGTTGATGGGCGAACCCTTTATGGCCGAGGCGGCTTTGGAGATCGGCTTGGTGAACCGCGTCGTCCCGCCGACCGAAGCCAATGCGCTGGCGCAGGCCCAGGCCCGCAAACTCGCCGCCAAGCCTTTGCGGTCCTTGATGGAGACCAAGCGCCTGCTCAAAAAATCGCAAAGCGCTGAAGTCGCGCAGCGCATCACCGAAGAGTTCGACAGTTTTGGCCGCATGCTCAAAGAGCCCGCGGCTCTTGAAGCCATCGCCGCATTCACCGAAAAGCGCAGGCCGGATTTTTCCGGTTTGTAGGCCATGCGCCCCGCCGCTCTCGACGCCCTCGCCGCGTCCCCGTCGTCCGCGCGAAGCGGGGACTGGGCCACGCTGCAACGCCTGTTTCCGTATCTGTGGGCCTACAAGTGGCGTGTGTCGCTGGCGCTCAGCTTCATGGTGGGAGCCAAAGTGGCCAACGTGGGTGTGCCGCTGTTACTCAAAACCCTGGTTGACAACCTGACGCCCCAGCCGGATGCGGCCACCGCCCTGCTGGTGGTTCCGTTGGGCCTGCTGGTGGCTTACGCGGCCTTGCGTTTGAGCACTTCGTTGCTCACCGAGCTGCGCGACCTGGTGTTTGCCAAAGCAACCGAAGGCGCGGCGCGCAGCATCTCGCTGCAGGTGTTCCGGCATCTGCACGGCATGAGCCTGCGCTTTCACCTGGAGCGCCAGACCGGTGGCATGACCCGCGACATCGAGCGCGGTACCCGCGCCGTGCATTCGCTGGTGTCGTATTCGCTCTACAGCATCGTGCCCACACTCATTGAATTGGTGTTGGTGCTTACCTTGCTGGCGGTCAAATTTGATGTCTGGTTTGCCTGGATCACGCTCATCGCTTTGGTTATTTACATCACATTCACGATCAGCATGACTTCGTGGCGCACCCAGTTCCGCCGCCGCATGAACGAGCTCGACTCGACTGCCCATACCCGCGCCATCGACTCGCTGCTCAATTACGAGACGGTCAAATACTTCAACAACGAAGCTTTCGAAGCCGGCCGCTACGACGAGAACCTGGAGCGCTACCGCCGCGCCGCCCTGGCCAGCCAGCGCACCCTGAGCATGCTGAACGCCGGTCAGCAATGCATCATCGCCGCCGGCCTGGTCGCCATGCTCTGGCGCGCCACGCAGGGCGTGGTTGACGGGCGCATGACGCTGGGTGATTTGGTCATGGTCAACGCTTTCATGATCCAGATTTACATCCCGCTGAATTTCCTGGGTACCTTGTACCGCGAGCTCAAGCAAAACCTGCTGGATCTGGAGAAGATGTTCAACCTGCTGGAGCGCAGCCAGGAAATCGCCGACGCGCCCGGTGCCCGCGCGCTGCAACTGCAGGCGCAGCAGGCCAGCGTGCGCTTTGATGACGTGACCTTTGGCTACGACGTAAACCGCACCATATTGCACGGCATCAGCTTTGACATTCCTGCCGGCAAGACGGTCGCGGTGGTCGGGCCGTCGGGTTCGGGTAAGTCCACTTTGGCGCGCCTGCTGTACCGCTTTTATGACGTGCAGCAGGGCAGCGTACAAGTGGCCGGGCAGGACATCCGCAGCCTGACCCAGATCAGTCTGCGCCAAGCCATCGGCATCGTGCCGCAAGACACAGTCTTGTTTAACGACACCGTGGAATACAACATCGCCTATGGCCGCACGGGTGCCAGCCGCGAAGAAGTCCGCGCCGCCGCGCGCTCCGCCCGCATTGACAGCTTTATTGAAAGTACGCCGCTGGGTTACGACACCATGGTGGGCGAGCGCGGCCTCAAACTGTCGGGTGGCGAAAAGCAACGCGTGGCCATCGCGCGCACCCTGCTCAAAGACCCGCCAGTGCTGATTTTTGACGAGGCCACCAGCGCCCTGGACTCCGCCAACGAGCGCGGCATCCAGGCCGAGCTCAACCGTGTGTCGCAGAACAAAACCACCTTGGTGATTGCCCACCGCCTGTCCACGGTGGTGGATGCGCATGAAATTTTGGTGTTGGAGGCGGGCCACATTCTGGAGCGCGGGACGCACGCGGAGCTGCTTGCTGCACAGGGGCGCTATGCCCAGATGTGGGCTTTGCAACAAAGCGCCGAGTAGCCGCGCCTGCGTTCGCACTTTTGCGCCCACCCGTATTTGGGACAATCCTGCTATGCCTCCAACGATTGATACCCTCACCCTGACCCGCCCCGACGATTGGCATCTGCATGTGCGCGACGGCGATGCGCTCACAACCGTGGTGCCGCACACCGCTGCCCAATTCGGCCGCGCGATCATCATGCCCAACCTCAAGCCGCCCGTGACCACGGCCGCGCAGGCGCTGGCTTACCGAAACCGAATCGCTGCCGCCGTGCCAACAGGCGTTGCGTTTGAGCCGCTGATGACGCTGTACCTCACCGATAACTTACCGCCGGATGAAATAGCCCGCGCCAAAGACGCCGGCGTGGTCGCGCTCAAGCTCTACCCCGCAGGCGCCACCACCAACAGCGATGCGGGCGTCACCGATCTGCGTAAGACCTACCGCACGCTGGAAGCCATGCAGCGCGCCGGGCTACTGCTGTTGGTGCATGGTGAAGTCACATCACCTGAGATCGACTTGTTTGACCGCGAAGCCGT
>Ga0214921_10008173_pt1 | contig 13674 bp, 9 predicted proteins | sample LL1505_MetaG_FD_177992 | JGI IMG/M metagenome (GOLD analysis project Ga0214921, IMG submission 177992) | Freshwater microbial communities from Lake Lanier, Atlanta, Georgia, United States - LL-1505 | ecosystem: Environmental > Aquatic > Freshwater > Lake | place: USA: Georgia | collected 2015-05-28 | reverse complement strand
TCTTGGGAGATCGCATTCGCATGAATGCCATCAACCCTTGGCGCAATGGCCAGCGCGTGTTCATGCGCAGTTTGGCCACGCGCGATTTTGGCAGCGAAATTTCTGCGGCGCTGCCCGATGTGGTGGCAGCTTGCAAGGTGGCTGGCTTTGATGTGGTGGTGGTTGAAACCTCTGGCATTGGTCAAGGCGATGCTGCCATCGTGCCGCACGTTGACTTGCCCATGTACGTCATGACGCCAGAATTTGGTGCGGCCAGCCAATTAGAAAAAATCGACATGCTCGACTTTGCAGAGTTTGTGGCCATCAACAAATTTGACCGCAAAGGCGCCAGCGATGCGATGCGCGATGTAGCCAAACAAGTTCAACGCAACCAAGAAGCTTGGACGGTACCCACAGAAAAAATGCCCGTGTTTGGCACCATGGCTGCACGCTTCAACGACGATGGCGTGACCGCTTTGTACCAAGCACTCAAAGTTCGATTGGGCGAATTGGGTTTGAAGTTGAAGGAAGGCCTGCTACCCACAGTCGACGTTCGACACAGCACCAACCAAACCCCTGTGGTGCCCACTGCGCGCACACGCTACTTGGCAGAAATCAGTGACACCGTTCGTGGCTATAAAAAACAAGCTCGCACGCAAGCACAATTGGCCCGCGAAATTCAGCAATTGCGGGCTGCTGCCGTCATGCTGGAAGTCGACAAGCCAGGGCGCGCCAAAGCCTCAGAGGCTGCAATCGATCTGGCAAATCGAAGAGAAGAAACGCAAGACCCCGGCGCAAAGAAATTATTGGTGCAGTGGCCAGAGATGCAAAAGGCCTACGCGGCCGATGAGTATGTGGTGAAAATTCGCGACAAAGAAATTCGCACCGCACTCATTTCCAAAAGTTTGTCGGGCACCAGCATTCGCAAAGTGTCTTTGCCCACTTACGAAGACCATGGTGAGATTTTAAAGTGGCTCATGCTCGACAACGTGCCCGGCAGTTTCCCCTACACCGCTGGCACCTTTGCGTTCAAACGCGAAGGCGAAGATCCCACGCGCATGTTTGCCGGCGAAGGCGATGCCTTTAGAACCAACACCCGTTTCAAGTTGCTCAGCGCAGGCATGGCCGCAAAACGTTTGTCCACGGCGTTTGACTCCGTCACGCTGTATGGCAACGACCCCGATCCTCGTCCAGACATCTACGGCAAGGTCGGCAACTCGGGTGTGAGCATTGCCACGTTGGACGACATGAAAGTGCTCTATGGCGGATTCGATTTGTGCAACCCCAGCACCAGCGTGTCCATGACCATCAACGGCCCCGCGCCTTCTATCTTGGCCATGTTCATGAACACCGCCATTGATCAAAACTTGGAAAAATTCAAAACCGACAACGGCCGCGAGCCGACCGAAACCGAAGCCGCCAAAATTCGCGAGTGGGTTTTGGCCAACGTGCGGGGTACCGTACAAGCCGACATCTTGAAAGAAGACCAAGGCCAAAACACGTGCATCTTCAGCACCGAGTTCAGCTTGAAAGTCATGGGCGACATTGCCCAATATTTTGTGCACAACGATGTGCGCAATTTCTACTCTGTGTCCATCAGTGGTTATCACATTGCCGAAGCGGGTGCCAACCCCATCAGCCAATTGGCCTTCACACTCTCCAATGGTTTTACGTTTGTAGAAGCCTACTTGGCGCGCGGCATGCACATCGACGATTTCGCGCCCAACCTGAGCTTCTTCTTCAGCAACGGCATGGACCCTGAATACACCGTGATGGGCCGCGTAGCACGTCGCATTTGGGCCGTGGCCATGAAGAACAAATATGGCGCGAACGAGCGAAGCCAGAAATTGAAATACCACATTCAAACTTCTGGACGTTCCTTGCACGCGCAAGAGATTCAGTTCAACGACATTCGAACCACGCTGCAAGCTTTGATTGCCATTTACGACAATTGCAACTCGCTGCACACCAATGCGTTTGACGAAGCCATCACCACTCCCACCGAAGACAGCGTGCGCCGCGCCATGGCCATCCAACTCATCATCAACCGCGAGTGGGGTTTGGCCAAAAATGAAAACCCAAGCCAAGGCGCCTTCATCATTGAAGAGTTGACGGAGTTGGTGGAGGAAGCTGTGCTCACTGAGTTTGAAAAAATTGCAGATCGCGGCGGCGTGTTGGGTGCCATGGAAACGGGCTACCAGCGCGGCAAGATTCAAGACGAATCGATGCACTACGAGATGCTCAAGCACACTGGCGAGTACCCCATCATTGGCGTCAATACGTTCCGCAATCCCAAAGGCGATGAAGTTTTGGAAAAGCTGGAATTGGCACGCTCTACGGAAGAAGAGAAAAAATCTCAACTCGACCGTTTGCACGCTTTTCACGCCAAGCACGCCGCGCAATCACCCGCCATGTTGGCGCGCTTACAACAAGCTGTGATTCACAATCACAATGTGTTTGAAGTGCTCATGGATGCGGTGCGTGTTTGCTCACTCGGTCAAATCACCAATGCACTCTTTGAAGTGGGCGGGCAATATCGCCGAAACATGTAAATTTCCGACTGTCATGCGTTGTTAATGTCTTTGTGCGACATTAAGCGCATGAACATCCTTTTCATTGTTGACCCCCTCGCCACCTTCAAAATCAAGAAGGACACCAGCTTTGCCATGATGCGCGAGGCCCAAAAACGGGGTCATCAAGTTTCAGCTTGCGAAGTGCCGCACATTCAATGGCAACAGGGTGAGTGCGTCAAAGCGCAAGTTCAAGACTTGCAGTTGACGGGCGATGCCAATGCTTGGTATGAAGTCACCGCCAAGCGCCAAGCATGGCTCAAAGACTTTGACGCCATCATCATGCGCAAAGATCCGCCTTTTGACAGCGAGTATTTTTACGCCACCCATTTGCTCAGCCAGGCAGAGCGCGAAGGCGCCAAGGTATTTAACAAAGCTTCAGCTTTGCGCGATCACCCCGAAAAACTGGCCATCATGGAGTTCCCCCAATTCATTGGCCCCACCTTGGTCACACGTTCTGCCGACGCCATCAAAGCGTTTCATGCAGAACACCAAGACATCATCTTGAAGCCCCTCGATGGCATGGGTGGCATGGGCATTTTCCGCGTGGGTGCAGACGGCATGAATTTGGGCTCCATCATCGAAACGCTCAACTTAGAGGGTGCGCAATCGGTCATGGTGCAAAAGTTTCTGCCAGCCATTGCCCAGGGCGACAAGCGGGTGCTCATCATTGGCGGCAAGCCAGTGCCCTTCTGCTTAGCCCGCATTCCGCAAGGTGGTGAAGTGCGCGGCAACCTGGCTGCAGGTGGCAAAGGCGTGGCCCAGCCCCTTACCGACAACGACCGGGCTATTGCAGAAGCCATTGGCCCCATCTTGGCGGCGCGTGGCTTGTTGTTAATTGGTTTGGATGTGATCGGCACCAGCGTAACGGAGATCAACGTCACCAGCCCCACATGCTTCCAAGAGATCTTTGATCAAACGGGTTGTGATGTGGCGGCTATTTTCATTGATGCCCTTGAGGCTGCGGTGAAAGCAAGCGCTTAAATCAAAGCGCCGTCTCTAAACACCATCAGCTCACCAGGCACAAAAGCTGTCCACGGCTCGTCCAAGGTAAGAGGTGCAGTCACCACCACCGCCACTCGATCGGTGGGCTGGGTTTGCTCGGCAAAGTTCACTTGCATGTCTTCGTCTTTCAAGGTGGCTGTTTTGAACGGAAACTGCCTTAAGACATAGTGCAAGTTGGTAGAGGCATGAGCCCACAAAGCTTGACCATTGGACAGCAAAAAATTAAAGGTGCCGTGCTTCGAAATGGAGGGTACCAACTCACGCAGCGTGAGTGTCAACTCTTCCACGCTGGGCACAGACGCATGCGACTTAGAGAGCTCTTGCATGAGCCAGCAAAACGCGCGTTCGCTGTCGGTTTGTCCCACCGGATGAAAGTGCCCATGCAAACGTGGATTGAAATTCTCTAAGTGACCGTTGTGGGCAAAGACCCAGTAACGCCCCCACAGCTCTCGCACAAATGGATGACAGTTTTCAAGCGACACCACGCCCTGCGTCGCCTTGCGAATGTGTGCAATGACGTTTTGACTTTTGATCGGATAACGCCGTATGAGCTCGGCCACAGGCGAACGACTGGCTTCCTGGTGATCGACAAAATGCCGCACACCAGCGCCTTCAAAAAAAGCAATGCCCCAACCATCTGAATGATGATCGGTCATACCGCCTCTTTGTGAAAAGCCACTGAAGCTGAATGTTGCATCAGTGGGGGTGTTGCAATTCATGCCCAAAAGTTGGCACATGTCGAAGCCTTTTTCAAGGGTGGCCAAGGCTTGGCCACCTTGCAACAGTTTAGCTTGCCTTGACCTTCAAACGCCAAGCGTGCAACAAAGGCTCGGTGTAACCGCTGGGTTGCTCTTTGCCTTTGAACACCAAGTCGCAAGCGGCCTGATAAGCCTTCGAAGTTTTGAAGTTGCCCGCCATGTTTTGGTAAGAGGCATCGCCCGCGTTTTGCTGATCGACCACGGCAGCCATGCGCTCCATGGTGGCCTTCACTTGCGCCTCGGTCACCACGCCGTGCGCCATCCAATTGGCAATGTGCTGGCTGCTGATGCGCAAAGTGGCGCGGTCTTCCATCAGGCCCACGCCATGAATGTCGGGGACCTTTGAGCAACCCACGCCTTGATCAACCCAACGCACCACATAACCCAAGATGCCCTGGGCATTGTTGTCGAGCTCGTCTTGTTTGTCTTTCTCGGTCCACTCCGAGGCCTGTCCCGCGGTGACCACTGGAAACTGCAACAACTTGCTGAGTGTTTCTTCGCGCATGGCTTTGGCATCGTTCTTGCCAATGGTTTTTTCCATGTGCTTTTGCAACGCAGGCACATTCACTTGGTGATAGTGCATGGCATGCAAGGTCGCAGCCGTGGGGCTTGGCACCCAAGCTGTGTTGGCACCGGCATTGGGATGAGAAATTTTTTGCTTCAACATGTCGGCCATCAAATCAGGCATGGCCCACATGCCTTTGCCAATTTGTGCGCGGCCACGCAAGCCGGCTTGCAAGCCGACTGCCACATTGCTTTTCTCGTAGGCGCCCAGCCACGTACTGCCCTTGATGTCACCCTTGCGCATGACGGGACCTGCCAACATACAAGTGTGCATTTCGTCGCCTGTGCGGTCCAAGAAGCCAGTGTTAATGAAGGCGACACGCGATTTGGCAGCAGCAATGCACGCTGCCAAATTGACACTGGTGCGACGTTCTTCGTCCATGATGCCCAGCTTCACTGTGGAGGGCTTTAAGCCCAACACTTTTTCAACACGACCAAACAGCGTGTCGGCAAAGCCCACTTCTTTGGGGCCATGCATTTTGGGCTTGACGATGTACACGCTGCCCGTGCGGCTGTTGCGGAAATCAGCGCCCTTCTTTTTCTGCAAATCGACCATCGCGCAGGTGGTGGTGATCATGGCGTCCATGATGCCTTCTGGAATTTCTTTTTGCGTGCCATCTGCCGCGTTGTACAAAATGGCAGGGTTGGTCATGAGGTGACCCACATTGCGCACAAACAGCAATGAACGACCATGCAATACCTCGTGGCCTTTGCCGCTTGGCTTGGTGTACACGCGGTCTAGGTTCAAAGTGCGCTTGAAGGTTTTACCGCCCTTTTGAACGTCTTCTGACAAAGTGCCCTGCAAAATTCCAAGCCAATTGCTGTAGGCCAAAACCTTGTCTTCAGCATCCACAGCGGCCACTGAATCTTCTAAATCCAAAATGGTAGAAAGTGCTGCTTCAGCCACCAAATCAGAAACGCCCGCAGGGTCTGTTTTGCCGATAGGGTGCGATTTGTTGATTTCCAAATCAAGGTGCAAACCGTTGTGCTTGAAAAGCAAAGAGGTGGGCGCTTTGGCATCGCCTTGAAAGCCGACAAATTGTTTGGCGTCGGCCAATGTGGTGGTGCCAGACTTCAAACTCACCACCAACTTGCCGCCCTTCACGCTGTAGCCCGTGCTGTCAATGTGGGAGCCCTTCTTCAAAGGTGCACAGCGGTCGAGCACATAGCGGCAATATTCAATGACCTTGGCGCCACGCTTGGGGTTGTAGCCAGTGCCTTTTTCGCAACCATCGGCTTCACTCAGCACATCGGTGCCATACAGGGCGTCATACAAAGAACCCCAACGTGCATTGGCCGCATTCAAGGCATAACGTGCGTTCAAAATGGGCACGACCAACTGCGGGCCTGCCAACACAGCCAACTCTGCATCCACATTTTCGGTGTTTGCTTTGAGGTTCTTGGGCTCGGGCACCAAGTAGCCAATTGATTTCAAATGTTGGCGGTACGCCTTCATGGCTTTGGCATCGCTCACTGGGCCGGGATGGGCGGTATGCCACTTGTCCATTTCCAATTGAATGCGATCGCGCTCTGCCAACAAAGCCAAATTCACTGGCGCCAAGTCTTTCACAATGGCGTCAAAGCCATTCCAGAAGTTCTTGCTTTGCACACCCACAGCCGGCAAAACTTGGTCTTCGATAAAACGATACAAAGGCGTGGCAACGTGGAGCCCGTGAATGGCAATGCGATCAGTCATAAAAAACCTCAAATAAAAAAACAGGTGGCAGCTGCACTCAACAGCTTACAAAAAGCATGAGAAACGCCTTCTTTGAACAGACATCACTTTATTCGATGTTTCAGCAATCAAAAATCCGTCAAATATCCTTTGACTTGTGACTTTTTTGCAAAGATAGGCGCCAAATGCAACAAAATTAGTGAGAATATTGTTCAACGCTGAAAACTTTCACAGTGACACCTCAAAGACAACATGACCGCAGACCGCGTATTGATCAGTGAAGTCGGCCCGCGAGATGGCCTGCAGTCCGTCAAGCAAACCATGCCCACGGCCCACAAATTGCGCTGGATCGATGCGTTGGTGGCTTCAGGCCTTCAAGAAATCGAAGTCGCCTCGTTTGTGCCGGCCCACTTGTTGCCTCAAATGGCCGATGCCGCTCTTGTGATTCAACACACACGACAACATGACCATGTGACGGTGATGGCCCTCGTGCCCAACCGAAAAGGTGCTGAAGCGGCCATCAAGGCTGGCGCCCAAAAACTCACCATTCCCGTTTCCGCCTCCGAAGCCCACTCTCTGGCCAACGTGCGAAAAACACGCGATGCCATGGTGGAAGAAGTGCGCGCCATCATTCAAGTTCGCAATGAGCTGGCTCCGCATGTCAAAGTCGAAGCCGGCATTTCAACCGCCTTTGGTTGCACCTTGCAGGGTCATGTGGCAGAGGACGATGTGGTCAAACTGGCTGCTGCTGTCATTGAAGCAGGCGCAGACGAGTCAGGTCTGTCCGACACCACGGGCATGGCCAACCCAGCGCAAGTGCGCCGCTTGTTCCAGCGAGTGTTTGCCGAAATTGGCCCCAAAACGGGCGCCGCCCACATGCACAACACGCGCGGCTTGGGCCTGGCCAATTGTTTGGCTGCCTACGATGCGGGCGTGCGCACCTTTGACAGCTCCCTGGCGGGCTTAGGCGGTTGCCCTTATGCACCCGGCGCATCTGGCAACGTGGTCACTGAGGATTTGGTTTTCATGTTCGAAGCCATGGGCATTCAAACAGGTGTGAACATCTCCAAGTTGATCTTGGCCAGACAAGCTTTGCGCGATGGATTGCCAGGCGAACCGCTTTACGGCATGACACCTGATGCGGGCTTGCCCAAAGGGTGGGCGCATGTCTAATTTTCAAAACTCACAACAGCAAGCACCTCAAGCTCAGCCACCGCTGCCTTATGAGGGCATTCGCGTGGTCGAATTCACCCACATGGTGATGGGGCCCACCTGCGGCATGGTGCTGGCAGATTTGGGTGCAGAGGTCATCAAGGTTGAGCCCATTGGCCACGGCCATGACGGGGACAACACACGCAAACTGTTGGGCTCGGGGGCGGGGTTTTTTCCACTCTTCAATCGGAATAAAAAGAGCTTGGCCCTCGACTTGAAAACACCCGAAGGCAAAGAAGCCGTGTTGCGCTTGATCGCTACCGCAGACATTGTGAGTGAGAACTTCAAACCAGGCACCATGAAAAAACTGGGCCTCGATTACGAGACCTTGAAAAGACTCAACCCGCGTCTCATCTACGTCTCACTCAAAGGCTTTTTACCAGGGCCTTATGAACATCGCACTGCACTTGACGAGGTGGTGCAAATGATGGGTGGCTTGGCCTACATGACGGGGCGCAGGGGCGATCCCTTGCGCGCAGGCACCAGTGTGAACGACATCATGGGCGGCATGTTTGGGGCCATCGGTGCCATGGCCGCACTGGCGCAACGCGCACAAACAGGCAAAGGGCAAGAAGTTCAAAGTGCCTTGTTTGAAAACAACGTGTTTTTGGTGGCGCAGCACATGATGCAATACCAAGTCACCGGCAAAGCTGCAGCACCCATGCCCGAGCGAATTTCTGCGTGGGCCGTCTACGATGTGTTTGTGGTGAAGGATGGCGAACAAATCTTCTTGGCCGTGGTGAGTGACACCGCTTGGAAAATATTTTGCGAGGCTTTCAATTACCCAGACCTTTTCAATGACCCTCGCTTGGTCAGCAACAACGACCGCGTCAGAGCACGCGATTGGCTCATCCCTTTGCTGCGCGAACGACTTCAGGTTTTTTCTGCAGCCCACTTAAGCGAAGTTTTTGAAAAAAATTCCTTGCCCTACGCCCCCATCACGGCGCCGCATGATTTACTCAAGGATCCGCATCTTCAATCAACAGGTGGGCTGGCTCCCGTCGAGCTCAACGATGGTCGCGAGATTCACACCGTGTTGTTGCCACTGAGCCTGAATCAAACGCGCTTGAAAGTTCGAAACTCAGCGCCCCATTTAGGTCAACACAACGAAAGTTTATTGAGCAGCCTAGGCTACAGCGCCGAAGAAATTGAAAAGCTAAGTCATCCCAACGAGGCGGCTTAAACCGCAAACAGGCAAGCCCTTGAACCATGGACAAACTCAAAGTTTTTGAATCCTTCGTATCGGTGGCCACTCGTGGCAGCCTTAGTGCGGCAGCCAGAGCAGAGGGCGTTGCGCCCGCCATCATTGGCAGGCGGCTCGATGCGTTGGAGTCTCACTTAGGCGTGAAGCTGTTGTTGCGAACCACCCGGCGCATTAGCCTGACCCACGAAGGCAGCGCTTTTTTAGAAAATTGCCAACGCCTCTTGAGCGACGTGGCCAATGCAGAAGACAGCGTTTCAGCTGGGGGCTTGAAAGCCAGCGGTCATTTGCGCGTTACCGCACCCGCAGGTTTTGGGCGCAGACATGTGGCGCCCCTTGCCCCTTTGTTTCATGCCCAAAATCCAGAAGTCAAAATTTCGCTGAACCTGAGCGATCGGGTGATTGACTTGGCTGGCGAAGGCTTTGACTTTGCCGTGCGCGTTGGTGACCTGCCAGACTCTTCTTTGGTCAGCGTGCGCTTGGCCGACAACCGTCGCATGTGTGTGGCCACCCCCGCCTATTTGGCCAAGCACGGCACGCCCAAAATGCCAGCCGACTTGCTTCAACACAGATGCTTGACGCTGTCTAGCGATGCCTCCCAAACGCGTGGATGGGCCTTCAAAGCGCCCCCTTCAGACAATGCAGAAGGCCCAGAAGTGACCTACTTGCGACCCCACGGTCCCCTAGATTGCTCGGACGGTCAGGTCTTGCATGGTTGGTGCCTGGCCCACATGGGCATCGCTTGGCGCAGCACCTGGGAGGTCGAAAATGACATCCGATCGGGTCAATTGGTGGAGGTGTTGGCCGATTTTGCGGCACCGCCCAACGGGATTTATGGTGTTTTTCCCCAAAGAAAGCATCTGCCTCTCCGTTTAAGGCTTTGGATCGACTTTTTAAAGCATCACTACAGCTTGCCGGCAACTTGGCAAAGTGCCCCGTAAAATCGGGGGATGCTCCTAGCCCAACAAGAATTACGCTCGGCCCTCGCTGCCGAACTCGAACGCCTACACCTCGGTGCTGGCGCTAAAGCCATTTTTGAATCACCCAAAGTGGCCGCTCATGGCGATCTGGCCTGTACGGCGGCCATGCACTTGGCCAAGCCCTTGGGTCAAAACCCAAGGCAGGTTGGCGAAGCCTTGCGCACAGCGCTCATGGCCACGCCCGCCTTCACCCAATGGGTCGAAAGCATCGACATTGCGGGTCCTGGTTTTTTAAACCTCAAGCTCAAACCTAGCGCCAAACAAGCCATCATCCAGGAAGTGTTGCATGCAGCGTCTTGTTTTGGCAAACAAGCCGAGCGCAATGAACGCGTGTTGGTGGAGTTTGTTTCGGCCAATCCAACAGGCCCTCTGCATGTGGGCCACGGCCGTCAAGCCGCATTGGGCGATGCCATTTGCAATCTGTTTGCCACGCAAGGCTGGTCGGTGTACCGCGAGTTTTACTACAACGACGCGGGCGTGCAAATCAACACCTTGGCCACCTCCACGCAATTGCGTGCAAAGGGCTTCAAACCCGGTGACGCTGAATGGCCCAGCGGCGAGAATGCGGCGGCCTACAACGGCGACTACATTCAAGACATTGCCCAAGATTTCTTGGCGAAAAAAACCGTCAAATCTGACGACCGCGAATTTACGGGCAGCGGCGACCTGAACGACCTCGATGGCATGCGCGAATTTGCAGTGGCCTATTTGCGTCATGAGCAAGACCTCGACTTAAAAGCCTTCGACGTTCAATTCGACAACTACTACCTCGAGTCCAGCCTGTACACCAGCGGCCGCGTAGGCAGGGCTGTTCAGAAACTACAAGAAGCAGGCAAAACCTACGAACAAGATGGCGCCTTGTGGCTGAAGTCTACCGACTATGGCGACGACAAAGACCGCGTGATGCGCAAAGGCGATGGAACCTACACCTACTTTGTGCCAGATGTGGCCTACCACATTGCCAAATGGGAACGCGGCTTTACCAAAGTCGTGAACATACAAGGCACAGACCACCACGGCACCATTGCACGTGTGCGTGCAGGTTTGCAGGCTGCCGCCGTTGGCATTCCAGAGGGCTACCCTGACTACGTGTTGCACACCATGGTGCGCGTCATGCGCGGCGGCGTTGAAGTGAAAATTTCGAAACGTGCTGGCAGTTATGTCACCTTGCGCGACCTCATCGAGTGGACCAGCAAAGATGCAGTGCGCTTTTTCTTACTCAGTCGCAAGCCCGACACAGAATACGTGTTCGACATTGATTTGGCTCTGGCAAAGAACAATGACAACCCGGTGTATTACGTTCAATATGCCCATGCACGCATCCACTCCATCTTGCGCACTTGGGGCGGCGATGTGAGCAGCTTGGGCCAAGTCGATTTGTCGAGCTTGGAAAATCCCAAGGCCCAAGCCCTCATGTTGCTGCTGGCCAAGTACCCTCAAATGCTCAGTGATGCTGCACAAGACTTTGCGCCCCACGACGTCACGTTTTACTTGCGCGACTTGGCCGCAAGCTATCACAGTTACTACGATGCGGAGCGCATTTTGGTTGAAGAAGAGCCCCTCAAACTGGCGCGCTTGGCACTGGTTGCAGCTTGCGCACAAGTCTTGCAAAATGGCTTGAAAATTTTGGGTGTGTCCGCACCTGAGCAAATGTAAATCAGGCACCACTTATTTTGGTATGACTTTGAGAGCACTTCACAACATGTCCCACTCCAACATCCAAGGCCAGCGCGGCGGCACCTTGCTCGGCTTCATTCTGGGTTTGGTCATCGGCCTGACGGTGGCTCTGGGTGTCGCCATGTATGTGACCAAAGTACCCATGCCTTTCAGCAACAAAAATTTATCCCGCTCGGCCGATCAAGACGCTGTTGAAGCGCAAAAGAACAAAGATTGGAATCCAAACGGCGCTTTACAAAGCAAGCCCGTGACACCTGAAGCGCCTGCCGAAGCCAATGCCAACAACTCGGGTGCAAGCAATCCAGGCAACAACGTGCCCGTGCCCGCGCCTGCGCCTGCAGTCACGGCTGACCCCTTGGCCGATTTGGTCAAAAAACAAAATCCAAACACAGCGCCAACAGCGCCCGCTTCTGGGTCCCCTTCTGCTGCTGCACCCCTTTCTGCAGCAGCCTCTACTGCAGCACCTTCTTCTGCAGCAGCCTCTTCTGCTGCAGCTTCTGCGCCACCAGCAGCAGCCAGCCCTCAGCCCGCCAACAAAACAGCCGGCAGCAACGATCCTTTCACCTATTTTGTGCAGGCGGGTGCGTTTAAATCTGCAGCCGATGCCGATGCTCAAAAAGCCAAACTTTCAATGATGGGCATTGAAGCCAAAGTCAGTGAACGTGAACAGGCAGGACGCGCTATCTATCGTGTTCGAAGTGGCCCCTTTGATGACAAAGATCAAGCCGAAAAAATCAAATCACGCATAGATTCCAGTGGCATCGATGCAGCCTTGGTGCGCGTACAACGCTAAACTTTAACCGCACCTCATTGAATCAGGAGTACCCCATGAAACGCCGCGAATTTTCTTTAGCCAGCCTGGGCACCGCTGCAAGCCTCAGCAGCCTCGGATGGAGCCACAACGCATTTGCACAAGGCCCTGCCAAGTTTGTCTTGGGCAAGGACTATTTGAAGTTGGACCGCCCCGTTCCCACCGAGACCGAAGCCGGCAAAATTGAAGTGATTGAGTTCTTTTGGTACAGCTGCCCACATTGCAGCGCCTTTGAGCCCACCTTAGAACAATGGGTCAAAAATGCCCCCAAAGATGTCTCGGTGCGCCGAATGCCCGTTGCATTTCGAGACGACTTTGCCCCGCAACAAAGATTATTTTTCACACTCGAAGCCATGGGATTGCTCGACAAATTACATGGCAAGGTCTTTCAAGCCATTCACGGCGAGCGCTTGCCATTGAGTACCGATGCCAGCATTTTGACCTGGGTCGAAAAGCAAGGTGTCGATCAAACTAAATTTGCCGAGACAGCCAAATCTTTTGGCGTGGCCAGCAAGCTCAAGCGCGCGGTTCAATTGCAAAGCGACTACAAAGTCGAAGGCGTTCCCTCACTGGGCATCGCAGGCAAGTATTACACCGATGGCACTTTTGCCGGCAACATGAACCGCGCACTTCAAGTGACGGAATCTTTGTTGGCGCAAATTCGCCAGGGCCGTGCCTGATCTAAAAAGGTGTTGCACATCTGCCCGCTTCGGCGGGCTTTTTTTTGCATTTTTTCAAGAAAGGGGCTTGACTTCCCTCTGAACACCTACAATCAAGCAAGATTCGCGCCTTTATGAAAACCAAGTTCATCTCATTGCTCTGCACCCTGACAACCGCCTTGGCGGTTCAAAGTGCATTCGCCGAAAAAGCCGATCGAGACAAGCCCATGAACGTAGAGGCTGATTCACTCAAACACGACGACCAACAACAGCTTACGACCTTCACTGGCAAAGTTCTCATGACCAAGGGAACACTGGTCCTGAAATCAGCTCGCATGGAAGTCAAACAAGACAAGCAAGGCAACCAAATTGCCAGACTGTGGGCCGATCCCGGTGAGCGCATTTTCTTCCGCCAAAAACGCGAAGGCCTAGACGAGTACACCGAGGGCGAAGCTGAAACGGCCATCTACAACAGCCAAGCCGATACGCTCACACTCACGCACCGTGCTGAACTGCGATTGCTGCGAGGCGCCTTGGTGGCCGATCGAATTCAAGGCCAAGAAATTCTGGTCAATAACAACAC
>Ga0214921_10008171_pt1 | contig 13676 bp, 10 predicted proteins | sample LL1505_MetaG_FD_177992 | JGI IMG/M metagenome (GOLD analysis project Ga0214921, IMG submission 177992) | Freshwater microbial communities from Lake Lanier, Atlanta, Georgia, United States - LL-1505 | ecosystem: Environmental > Aquatic > Freshwater > Lake | place: USA: Georgia | collected... | reverse complement strand
AAAAAAGTCTACAATCAATACTTTCACTAATTTTCTTTAAATGAAAATGGGGTTTCTTATCAATTAAGTGGTCATTAGAATAAATATGAAACTGATAACCAAACATGGACTTCCATTCTTTGATTTGCTCAAATCCCATCCACAATTTACCCTGCTTCAACCCTTCAATAGTATTGCCTTTTGATAACTGAAATAGGATTTCATCAAAACCTTGATCTAACTTATTTACGATTTCATTATTCATTAGATATTTTTTCTATATTCCCTAAAAAATCTGCCCAACCATTCCAACCAACATTTTTATAAATGCTATCAGGTGATCCTGGTAGATTTTTAGGTCTTTTTGTTTTTGAAAAAACTCTCCATTCTTTATTTGATTTTAATTGAAACTTTCTTACATATTGTTTTGCTTCTTCAAAACTCATGTAATCGATGTTGCGTTCATGGGCTGTACCAAAAAAATCTCCCCAATTTTTCCATCCATCATTTATATATACACTGTTGGGATGTGACGGAATTCCAATTGGTGCTTTACTACTTTTTAAAAAAATTTTCCATTCTTTAACGGATTTAATTTCATTAACTTTTACAATTTTTTTCACTTCTTCAAATGATTTGTATTTACTATTTGAGTTCGAGTCAATACCTAAAAAGTCAAACCAGTCAATCCACCCTTTTTTCTTATATTTTTGATAAGGTTTAGCCGGTAATTCTTGGGATAAATGTCCATTTTTATATAATTTAAGATATTCTGATACTGATTTGATATTACTTTTTTGTACTATTATTTTTGCAGTTTCAAAATCAACAATAATTTCTTCTTTTTTATTCCCAAAAAAATCTGACCAACTTGTCCAACCGGTTTGAGAATAAACTTTTTCAGGAGATCTAGGTATTTCATTTGGTAATAATTTAGACTTTATTAATTCTCTCCATTCTGAATTAGACTTTATTTTGTGTTTTCTAACAAAATCTTGTGTTTCCAAATATGTTAAGTATGTTCGGTTTTTAGTAGCTATAGTATCAGTTCCTAAAAAATCTCCAAATCCCTCCCATTCATTTTTATAGGTTTTATTTGGATTGGCAGGAATATAGTTTGGCCGTTGGCCTGATTTACAATACTTTTTCCAATCAGTAACTGTTTTTAAATTTAGTTTTGTTACATATTTTTTTGCTTCTGAATAAGTTAAATATTCTTTGTTATAATTAGCAATATTTCCACTGCCTAAAAAATCTCCCCAACCTTTCCATCCGTTTTCTTTGTATGTCTTATCTGCCCCAGCCGGAATATCAGGTGGTAAAGAATTAATCTTAACAAATTCCCTCCATTCCTTATTGTTTTTTAATCCAAGTTTACCTACGTAATTTCGAGCTTCAAGAAACGGTCTCCAAACTTTATTTTGGTCTGCGATTCTAAATGTCCCTAACCAATCACCGTATCCTGCCCAACCTGCACCCTTATAAATAATTTGAGGAGCCGCTGGTATGTCAAAAGGTTTCTTTTTGGAAAGGCAATATTTACCCCATTCATGTTGACTTTTTAGCCGCAACTGATGAACAAATTCTCTCGCTTCCTCAAATGGCATCCAACTTAACTTGGCTAACTTATTCCAAGTAGTTAATTGAATAGATTTTATCAGTTGTTTTTCATCAATTAAATCGGCTAATTTTTCATCAATTTCAAAAGTAATTGGGCTATCTTTTTTGTTTACTTTTTTACCTTTGCTTAAATCTCTAAAGTATTCAATAATTCGTTCATCGTTTGAAGCTAAAGCCCTGAGCACACTTAACACCTCTTGAAACTCTTCACTTTCAATAATGGCTTCGGTACTTTTTGATTTTGTAAAAACAGGTAAAATCACATAACCAAATTCTTTTCCTTCTTTTTTTCGCAATGCTCTACCTACTGCTTGTACAATATCAATGGTGCTTTTGCGCGGGTCGGCAAATAACACACAATCAATATTGGGAACATCAACTCCTTCTGTTAAGCATTTTGCATTGGTAATAATTGCCTTATTAGAACTAGCAAATTCATTTACAATTTTACTTCTAATGGCAGTAGGCATGGCTCCACTCACATGAAATGAATCTACTTTGGAAAAATTAGAATAGACTTGGCTAAATACTGCTTGGCTTTCTTCAAAGGATTTAGATTTTGCAATACTAGAATGAAATGTTACTGCATGGTGTATTGGATATTCATCCATTGCTTTTCGCAATGCAATTAATGAAGCCAAGGTCCTAGCTTCTGTTTCTTTGTCCCACTCTTTTCCAACAGGTTTAACAAAAGCATTTTTTTGAATAACTTGTTTTACTTCCTCATCTGAAATAAATAAAGTGATGATTTTATAATCAGATAGTATTCCAATTTCAATAGCTTCTTTAAACGACATGGAGGCAAATGTTTCGCCATACATGTCCAAGTCATCCATACTTAAAATCGTATCTGATGAACCTGCATATCTCCTTTCGGTGGCAGTCATAAAAATGCGTTTGTCAATGGAAATATTTTTATCGAAAAGCAAATAACTAAACAGTTTGTCTTTTGCGCCCACTGTTTTGTGGGCTTCATCAAGAATTCCTAAATCAAATTTAAAATTTGCAGTTTGTGCAGCTTCAGCAATGGTTTTACCACTTTGATAGGTGGTGAAAATAATTGTCTTTTTGTTTTTGTTTTTTAAAAGCCAATCAACAATAACATTCTTATCAGTAACACATGGAATTCCTATGTCTTGTGTGTGTATTGCTATGTCATCGTTTTTCCCAATTCCTTCATCGCTGCAAACGCAAAGCCATTCAATGCTTTCTTTGTTAGCAACTGTTTCGCGTAAATATACTTCGAGTGTTTGTTTTACTAATGAAAGACTTGGAACTGCAACAATGATACTTTTAGAATTTAATTCTTTAGTAATCCAATATCCTGTTAAACTTTTCCCGGCACCACAAGGGAAAACTAATTTCCCTTTGTTACTTTTATCTTCAACAAAATATTTTTTGGCTTCTTCTAAAGCTCTTTTTTGGTGTGGCTTTGGGCTATATGGAGCAATTAATTTGTCTTTTCCTTTTAGTTTATTTCTAAGCCATTCAAAAAATGGTTTATCTAGCTTGTTCCATTCTTCCGAATTACAAAATCCTATATTACTTTTTCCTTTGTATAGTTCTGCATATGCATCAACGGTGGTACAAACTAAACAATAGGTAATATTTTCTGCAACACCAGTACTTAATGAAATAAATGTCGAGATTTTTCTATGTGAAAGACGTTGATCTTCGTCCTGCAAATATTTGCATTGAATAGCCCAAAATTCTCCCTCATTGGTTTCAGCAATTAAATCTATTCCTTGGTCATTTAGAGGCAGATTCAATTTTTTCAATATAGATGCAGGAACTTCTTTTTGAAGCCATACAGTTTTGAGTTTGGATTTGTAAATGGGATTATAGCTCAGGTAATATTTCGTTAGTTCCTCAAAAGCATTTCCTTTTTCAAGTTTTGTTTTGCTATTAAGAACCTTTTTGAAATCAGCCCAAGTATTAACAGAAGAGATAATATTTTTTAAATGCATCTTAGGCAAATTAAAGAAAATTATAAGAAAGGTTTTTAACCTTTTTCTGACACGTTATATTATTTCGTGAGATATTTACGATTAACAATTATTTATCGAAAGGTAATTCTAGACAGCACGATAATAAACTTGGTGGCGCTTTGCTGCAACACAAAGCATAGGAAAATTATGTTGTTGGTCGGGAGGCACAACAACGGACATGGGCTTTATCCTGTCAATCCTTTAATCACTATAATCCTGTTCTAACAGTTATTTTCCCTACGCTTGTTGTTTTTACCAAATGCACTTGCTTGGTGGCACTTTGCTGCAATACCAAGCATAGGCAAAACAAAAAAGGTTGAAACCTAAGATTTCAACCCTTTTCTTTTAAAAGTATATTAGAACTAGTTTGTAAATAACATATAAAAATAAACGGCAGGTGCCGAGAAAAACACACCATCAAAACGGTCTAAAACACCTCCATGTCCGGGTAGTTTATTACCTGAATCTTTTATTCCTAAATTGCGTTTAAGCAAAGATTCAAACAAATCGCCAAAGGTGCCAAAAACAACAATAATGGAAGAAATAATCATCCAATCTAGGGTACTAACATCGTCCCACAACCTAGATAGGCCATAGGCCACAGCTAGATTAATAGTAAAGGCTCCAATGCCACCTTCCCAAGTCTTTTTAGGTGAAATTCTTTCAAACAACTTATGCTTGCCAAATTGTTTACCTGCTAAATAAGCACCTGTATCACTCCCCCACTGAAGGATAAAAAATCCCATTGGTAAAGCAAAGCTATAATCCACCGAATTGAAGTAACTTAAATCGGCTAGCATCACCAAAGGAAAACAGATATACATGATGCCAAACAATTGGTAAGCCAAGGTATCAAACTCACGCTTGGTGTTTTCAAACAATTTAATAATAAACATGAGCATGAAAACAGGTATCAGATGGTAGAACCAACTCAAGGATAGTGTTCCTCTGATGATGAAAACAAACATGCAGAAAATGATACTTCCTGCAATAACACCTAAGTACTTTTCAATCCAAGATTTATCGGGCAACATCAATTCATAAAACTCCAATAAGCAAAGAAAATTAATGGCAAACAGCAATATAAAATACGACCACTCATTAAATAGTGTACATCCAATAATGGTGCTCACAAAAAAGAAACCTGTTAATGATCGTTGCGCGAAATTATTCATTATAGCTCTTGGGTTCGGCAGTAATTAGTATCCAAAAATATCTTCCAAACTCAACTCAACTAGGTTTCCGTATTTTTTCAAATCGTCTTGTTTCAATTTGTCTTTAGAACCCATGATGCAGTAGTAGCTTGGCTTGTTTACATAATACATATTGAAGAAATTATCAATATCCTCAAATTTCAAAGTTCCAATTCTATTGTAAATCTGTTGACGGTTATCGTGGTTAATTCCCAATTTGTTTAATGCATCAAATCTGAAAAGAATTTCTTCATCATTTATTCGCTCCGTTTCAATACTATTTTTTATAGATGAAACAGCATTATCAAAATTCTTATCTGCTCTAGGCAATTTGTTCAACAACTCATTCATAGCTGGAATGGCATCATTCATTTTATCCGATTGTGTTCCTATATAAGCAATGATATAATTCGGATCTTTCTTTTTGCTTGGTTGTTGGAAATAAGAATAGGTTGAATAGGCCAAAGCTTTTGACTCGCGAATGGTTTGAAACACCAAGCCACTCATGCCACCACCAAAATACTCATTTAACAAAGTAACAGTAGCAGTTTTACTTGTATCATATCCATCATAAGCACGGTTAATCCACATAATTTCTGCTTGCACCATATCGTAATTGGTGAAGAAAACTTTATTTTCACTTGTATTGTTTCTAGTAAACTCAACTGGCTTTGGATAATCTTTTAATTGTGCAGGTAATAAATGGTAGGTAGTTAAAGCCTTGCGCAATCCTTGCATTTCAAGAGGACCGAAATACCAAATTTTGTGTTGGTATGAAGTTAATGCTTTGACATAACTTACCAACTCAGCAGATGTGATTGCTTTTAATTGTTGCTCGCTTAAGTTGTATGTAAAAGGATTGTTTTTACCATACATGGCATAGCTATTTAATGCCCTACGGAAAATCACACCTTTGTTCAATTTATTGTCAGCTCTGTTTTTCAAATTGCGCTCAATCATTGATTTCAAAGCTTCTTCATCTGGCTTGGCATTGGCCAATAAATGTTCAAACAATTTAACAGCCGCATCAAAATTCTCATTCAATCCAGTTAAATACACATATACTTGTTCATCTTGAACACTCACACCAAAATCGCAAGCAAGCTTGTAAAACTCTTTGCTGATATCTTCTGCCGAGTATTTATCCGTTCCTAAAAATTGCAGGTAATTTACAGCTAAAGGTAATTTCAAATCATTGAATTTACCCATATCCAACACATAGTATAATTTGAATAATTCATTGTCTTCATTTTTAAGATATGATACTTGCACTTTGCTGGCATATCCAAAACGTTTGATAGCTTTGTTATAATCCACAAAAACGGGTTTGATAGGTTCTGTTTTGGTATCCAATACTGCTTTTACAAAAGGAGAAACATCATCACGATTTACATCTACTGGTGTTATTTCTGGCTTCACAATTTTGGTTACAGACTTATCTTCGCCTTTGCGTTTGTAGATCACCACGCGATCGTTAGTGAAATACATTTTAGCAAAATCCATCACATCCTTTTTGGTAAATGTGGCCATGGCATCTAAATCAGCTGCTGCTTCCTTCCATTGACGACCTAAAGTAAAAGCATCCAACATAGTATAAGCAATGGCATCATTGCTTTTGCGCTCTTCTATCTTCATCACTTTAATATTGCTGATGATGGCTTTTAATAAATTTCCATCAAAGTTTCCGCTCTTAATATTTTCGATTTGAGCTAATAATAGGTCTTTAACTTCTTCCAATTTTTGACCTGCTTTTGGCTTACCTGTTAAAAATTCAATGCTATAATCTTTGTTAATCCAGTTAGAAGATGATGCCGCTAACACTTCTTGCTTCTTCAACAAATTCAAATCAATTAAACCTGCTTTAGAGTTTGATAAAATGGCATCTACAATTTGTAAAAGTCTCGCTTCTCTTAGGTTTCCAATACCTGGTAAACGATAACCAATCATCATGTTTTCAGCATCAGGACCATTTACTTCCACAACGGTTTCAACTGGTTTGGTGGTTTCAGGTAAGAATTCAAATGAAGGTACTTTTTTGGTTTTCATGTATCCAAATTTAGCCTCAATCCAAGTCATGGTTTTCTCAGGGTCAATATCTCCTGCTAAAATGATAGCCATATTATTAGGCACGTAGTATGAGTTGTAATAATTTCTAATCTTAACCAATGAAGGGTTTTTCAAATGCTCCACTGTGCCAATGGTAGTTTGCGTTCCGTAACTGTGTTTGCGGAATAAATTCGACAACAAAGCTTCAAATACTTTTCTGCCATCGTTGTCCAAAGAGATGTTTTTTTCTTCGTAAACGGCTTCTAGTTCGGTATGGAATAAACGAAGAATTGGGTTTCTGAATCTTTCAGCCTCTATACCTAACCATTTTTCAATGTTGTTTTGCGGGATATCATTCACATATACTGTTTGCTCCAATGAGGTGAAAGCATTGGTACCTTGGGCACCAATCGAAGTCATCATTTTATCATATTCGTTTGCAATAGCATATTTACTGGCCACGCCACTCACCGAATCAATCTCATGGTAGATGGTTTTGCGATTTTGCTCATCTGTAGTTTTATTGTATTTTTCATACAACTCATCTATTATTTCCAATTGCTCTTTTTCGCTCTTCCAATTTTTAGAACCAAACTTATCAGTTCCTTTAAACAACATGTGCTCTAGGTAATGCGCTAAACCTGTGTTTTCAGCAGGGTCGTTTTTACTACCCGCTTTGGTAGCTATTAAAGTTTGAACACGTGGCGATTTTTTGTTTACACTGATCATTACCGTTAAGCCATTGCTTAAGGTGTAAGTGCGCACTTTCAAAGGATCACCTTTTACCATGGTATAGGTAAACTTACTATTTGCATCTTTGATGGTTTCGGTTTCGTATTGGGCATAAACCATCGAAACTGAAAATAATACAGCCACTAAAAGGGCTAAAATTGATTTTTTCATTTGTTTTATCATTTGCGGGCGAATATACATTTTGTTTGATTTTCTTACTTACCGCATACGTAAATGTGGAAATGTGAGAATGTGTATATGTGTGAATTATGAACTTTAGTAAGCATTCAATATTACTCGAACTAATCGTTTTCTGAAAATTGTCAACTAACAACCAAGATCCTATCTTTCCCTTGCATATCTTTTTGCAATTCAACATTTTGAAAGTCAAATGATAGGCAGAGTTCCTTCATTTCATTACCAAGCGCTTCATTAATCTCGAAATAAATTCTTCCATTTTCGGCAAGATTACCTTTAGCAAATGCTAAAATGGCTTTATAAAAAAGCAATGCATTTTGGTTGGGCACAAATAAAGCTAAGCTAGGTTCATAATTAAGCACATTATTATGCATCGCGGCCATTTCATCCTCTTTAATGTAGGGTGGATTTGAAACAATGATATCAAATTTCTGGTTTTCAAATTTGAATTGTGAATCTCTGATATCATCCTGAATAAACTGAATATCCACTTTATTATCCGAAGCATTTTGCTTGGCCACCTCGATAGCCTCCGGTGAAATATCTAAAGCCCAAACTTTGGATTGAGGAATGTGATGCTTCAAGCTAATAGCGATACATCCGCTACCTGTGCCAATATCTATAATATTCAGTGATGAATTGGTTTTCTCTCTTTGGACAATTAATCTGGCTAATTCTTCCGTTTCAGGCCTTGGTATCAAAACCGATTTATTGACAATACATTTCAATTCATAAAAATAGGCATAGCCCAAAATATACTGCAAAGGCTCATGCAGAAGGAGTCGCTCCAAAATATCATTCAAGTCGTTTTCTTCAGTAAAACTCAATTGCTTTTCGAGCATGGGTATTTGAAATGACTTTACCAACAAAATATCTTCAAAAACCCAATTGGTGATGGAAACAGCCTCATCGGCATCATACACCCCAGAAAGTTGCTTGATGTAATTGTTATAATACAACTGAAGATTCATGCCCCAAATGTAGCTTTAATAATGGGATTTGAAATGATTAAACACCTTTGTCAAAGTTTGAAACTTTGACAAAGGTTAAGAATGTTAAAACTCAATAATGTAACTATTGATGCATAATTCATTTTGGAAAGTGTTATGAAAGTCTTTATAATTTTCAGAATTCCCAAACCAGTCTATAACCTCATTTCTTTTTAGTTTAGTTAGTTGATTGCTTAGGTGTGCATGATATGACGAATGAGGATACTCTCTAAAATCATTTATAAATCCATGCTTTTGAGGGTTAAAATGTATATACCAAATTAGTGTTGTAAAATATGTTTCACTTGTAATTTCAATTCTTTTAAAAGGAGTTTCAAATAACGAACCTGTACGATTTACTGAAAGATTTATACTTTGGGTGAAACTACTAAATAGTTTAGCAAACTGTTTACTAACTACAAAGTCTGCACTATGTAAGCCTTGCCCTATAGTATTACCATTGATAATAGTGTTATAAAAACAATCTAATGTATTTTGGTCTTTAACTTTTATTAATAGATGAAAGTGATTTTTCATCAAACAATATGCGTATGAATCAACCACAGGAAGAAGATACTGAGCAAATTTACTTAAAAAATAAGAGTAATTGCGTTCCTGCTTAAATAAATCTTCGCTATTAATTCCCCTATTGTATACATGGTAATAGCAATCAGGTTTTAAAGGGACATGTAGATTCATAATTTATAAGTATACACCTTTGTCAAAGTTTTGAACTTTGACAAAGGTATTATGAACTTTTAAAAATTCTATAAGCATCCTCATTTACTTTATCGAATAATTGCTTCAAACTTATTTGACCATAACCTTTAGAAACTATATCTAAATCAAGGTAGGTAATATTGTTGTATTCATTTAAGTTTGCAGCAGTTTCGATTGCAATACTTTTTCTGGGTGTTTCAAATTTAAATGGCAAACAACAAATAGTCATTACGTCTTTCTCTTGCTTTTTTAAGTATTTCATAATACTTTTAGTAAGCATAGTGCCAGTATATCCACCAAGACCAGATAAGATAACATATTGCGAATTTGAATGCAGCAATAGTTTTACACTCATTGGAAGTTTTAAGTTTTGCTTATGCCAATTTTCGATAAGGGTATAATTTCTAGGTGAATCAAACTTCAACACATTAATTTCATTTGACAAATTATTTCTGACAGGGTTTGTAATACAAGTGTATCTTGCAACAATTCCTTGTTTGTGAATGTATTCCAACATGTTGCAACCTGCCCCACCAAGACCAATAAAATGAATAGGTTTGCTGACATCTTTTCCAAATATCTCTTTGTTTGATAAAATCGTCATAGCTCCAAACGCAGCCATGCTTTTAATTGCTTGTCTTCTATTTATTTGCATATTGTTTAAACGCTTTTTGGTGAGCCAATCTTATTTCCTCTGCTAAAGATTTGGGCTGCAATACCTTTACATTATCTCCAAACGAGAGCAACTCCATTAACAAATCATGGGTTACACATAATTTCAATTTTACTTGCAACTCGTTTTCGTTATCAATAATTACCTGCTGGGTTTCGTGCAAAGGCAAGGTTTTAATATATTTTCCCTGATAAGGGTCGAATGATAAAATAATGTCTTGTGGCTCCTCTTCATTTGGGCTAATAATACCAAAACAATAGCGATAACTTTCTTCGATATTATAGTTCTTTGGAAAATCAAACTTGCGATTACTAATTTCAAGATGTGTCAAGCGATCTAAAGCAAAGCTTTTAACCGTTGCATCTTTATTGTCTTTCGCAATAATATACCAGCGACTTTTAAATTCCTTTAAAGCATAAGGTTCCACTAATCTTTGATGGCTTTCTTCCTCCCAAAATTTTTGATAATCAAACATTATTTGAAAGTTGTTTTTGATAGCATGTAGCAGCCCATATAAATTTTCAGTACCCTGAGGTTTGCGCTTTTCAAGGTGCACAAAGGGTGCTAAATCTTGCGCAATATTCAATGAGTTAAATATTTCAAAGGCCTCCATCATACGTTGAAAATTCAAGTTATCCATTTCACTTTGACTAATGAAATATCCTTTTTGTTGTTTTGAATATTCAATATCAATTCCAAAGATATTAGCAATTTCTTTGATGTCTCTTTGCAAGGTACGTCTAGAAAAACCTATATTTAACCTATCGTCTTGCATTTGCAAGTACTCAAACTGATTCTCAATATAAGTCTGTAACTCCTCGTAAGAAGAGTATGGCTTTACTTTCAACTTCTTAAGAATAAGTAAATAGCGGGAAATGTAACCTCGTTTAGACATTGGTGTTTATCAATTGAAGGATTTGATTTACATGTTTTTCGCTACTACCAATAAATGGTCTTGTGGTAACGATTATTCGAGTGTCCATGTATTTTTCATGAAAAACAATTTCAGTCAAATTAGAATCAAAATGTAATTTACTGATGTTTAATTTGGATTGAAAAGGCTTCCACCAACTATCATTGGTTAATACAATACAAAACTTAGGTTTTAATTCTTCAATCTCTTTTTTTAATAACTTAATTGATAAATCTTGTTGTAGTTCTTTTTCATACTCACTTGGATTTCCGCTTACTGGAGCTATTTTGTATAAGTTGCTCCATACTAATTTTTTCGACCAATCCATACTGTTAGGGTCAAATTTATAATAACTTGAAATCAATTTATATGTAACATTCCAAAAGAAAGATTTATATATATAATAATTATTGTCTTCCTCATTATAAAATTCACTCTTCAATTTGTTTTTTAAATTCTTTTGCAGAGTAGATTTACTCCATCTGACATTTACCCAATCAAGGGGTGTATGGTTTTCAGTTTTACAAAAACAATTTGAGTATTCTATTGCACACTGTAGCAATGTGTCTTCTAAGCTTTCGTTATCAATATAAACACTAGGACTCCATCCATTTACAGCTTGCCCCAATATTAGAAAGTCGCAAGTATCATTCTTTTTAATACCAAAACTGGGGTAAAAAAGAGCAAATTCATTATCTAATAAATTTGCCATTTTACATTTATTGTGAAACTCTTTAATGTTTTGCAAAAACAAATCATTGTACTCTTTTGAAAATTGATTATATATTTCTTCCATAATATTATTTTTTTATTCAAATTTAATTTTATTGGTATTTAATATTTGTATTTATTCATAATCTAAAGTTTCTCAACCAACTCAATTAATTTACTCATAACAATATCTTTTTCCGTTCCACCAATAATTGGTTTAAGAAAAGGCTCGCCACCCATTATGGTTCTTTCATCATCAACATTAAAATCTCCAAGTAAATTCTTTAGACTTCCTATTTTATCAAGCAATATTTTTTGTTCATCTATTGCTATACTACTTTTAAGTTTTTTCTCATCCATGTTCAACTTCTCTTTTCTGACCTCCAAACGTTTTTTCTGGATATCAACTCTTTTGTCAATTAGCTCTAAGCGCTCCTTTTCCGATTTTATTTGTGCTTTCATAACAGTATCTCTTTTTATCTGTCAACAAAATTACAAAGCACAAACGCCAAACTATGTCGCTCTGAAATGTGCTTAAAAAAAAATCTTCATTTTATTTTTAAATTTTAAATCTCCAATTTTAACATAGGTTTATACTTCCCAAAAATCCATTACTTTCGCGCCATGTCACAGCACAAGATATACATGGAGCGCTGCCTGCAATTGGCTCTTTTAGGGGCGGGCGCTGTTTCACCTAATCCCATGGTGGGCTGTGTTATTGTGCATAATGATAGAATTATTGGTGAAGGCTGGCACATGCAATACGGACAAGCCCATGCAGAGGTAAATGCCATTGCATCGGTAAAAGACAAAAGCCTAATTGCTGAATCAACTGTTTATGTTAACCTTGAGCCATGCAGCCATCACGGCAAAACCCCTCCTTGTGCTGATTTATTGATAAGTCATCGCCCTAAAAAAGTGGTCATAGGCATGATTGATCCTTTTAGCAAAGTGGCTGGAAAGGGTGTGTCTAAGTTAAAGGGTGCGGGCATTGAAGTAGAAATAGGAATCTTGGAAGAAGAGTGTAAATTCTTAAACCGAAGGTTTATCAAATTTCATACAAAACAATTGCCTTATGTTATATTGAAATGGGCCAAAACCATCAATGGATACATTGCTCCTGATGCACGATTGTTAAGCAAAGAGGAGTTTGAAGAACAAAGACACATAACCGATAGAATTGTTCAAAAATTGGTGCACAGATGGCGCACCCAAGAAGACGCCATTATGGTGGGAACGAACACTACCCTATTTGACAACCCAGCTTTGAATGCCCGCGAATGGGAAGGTAGAAATCCAATCAGAATTACCCTTGATAAAAACTCACGTTTGGATACTTCACTTAAGTTATTTGATGGATCCATTCCAACAATAGTTTTCACTGAAAAGAAAAAAGAATCTTCAAAAAACCTTGAATTTATTCAACTGAATTTTGATGATGATTTGATGCTCAATATTCTAAAAGAACTTTATAAAAAAGGCATACAAAGCCTCATCGTGGAAGGTGGGGAGCAATTGCTAAACTCATTTATTAATCAAGACTTGTGGAATGAAGCCATTGTGTTTACATCCAATAAAATCATTAGCCAAGGGATTCCATCGCCTTTATTTTCCGGTAAGCTATTACAACAAGATGTAATAGACAATGTTCTGCTTAGTTATTATTTACATTCATGATATTTTTATTACTAAGCATCATTGCTTCCACCATCACGGTAAGCTATTTTAAGGTTTTTGAAAAACTTGGTGTTCACATACTCACTGGCATTGTTTTTAATTATTTGGCTTGTGCCATACTTGGCAATTTTGTTGGTGTTTCTGATGCTGTTTTCAGCACTCCCTTTTGGGCTATCGAATGGTTCCCCTATACTGTTTTCTTGGGCTTTATGTTCATTACTATATTTTTTGCTATTG
>Ga0214921_10008170_pt1 | contig 13679 bp, 11 predicted proteins | sample LL1505_MetaG_FD_177992 | JGI IMG/M metagenome (GOLD analysis project Ga0214921, IMG submission 177992) | Freshwater microbial communities from Lake Lanier, Atlanta, Georgia, United States - LL-1505 | ecosystem: Environmental > Aquatic > Freshwater > Lake | place: USA: Georgia | collected... | reverse complement strand
AGGAAAAATTAGCAGGGAGAAGCTATCAGTTAGTTTGAGTAAGGAACTATTGGCTGGTTCGGAGGTATTGATAAAACTTGGTGAGCAATTTGGTATAAAAGGTAATGAACAAACTCTAATAGATACACTTTTACAAAAAGCGGTTGAATTGGAAGCATTAGCATCACCAGCATTAGCATCATCAGCATTAGCATCATCAGCATTAGCATCATCCGCATCAGCATCAGCATCACCAGCATTAGCATCAGCAGTAGAAAAAAAAGCAGCAGCAGAAAAAAAAGCAGCAGCAGAAAAACAAGCAGCAGAAAGACTTGCAGCAGAAAAACAAGCAGCAGAAAAAAAAGCAGCAGAAAAACAAGCAGCAGAAAGACTTGCAGCAGAAAAACAAGCAGCAGAAAAAAAAGCAGCAGCAGAAAAACAAGAAGCAGAAAGACAAGCAGCAGAGGAAGCGGAAAGACGAGCAGCAGAAGAAGCGGAAAGACTCGCAGCAGAAAGACAAGCAGCAGAAAGACAAGCAGCAGAAAGACTTGCAGCAGAAGAAAGACGTTTAATGAGATTAACTGATATCGAGTTAGATGATGAAGCTCGTCGTATTGGATTACTGATAACAGACTTTGGAACAAAAGAAAATATTGTTGGAAAGATATTAAAAAAAATGGATGGGTCTCGACGTGAAAATTCTGGAGGATATAATAAAAATGTATATGGTAATAGTTATCCGAATGGTTTTCATTATTGCTATTAATTTAAGTTCATATATTAGTATTATAGTATAATCGGAGTAAATCCGACTCGATTAATAATGATGTGTTGCATTATTAATAATAATATCCCAGCTACCATATTAAAAAATTGATAATTTTATTCATTAAATATATAAATATATATATATAGTTATATATACAATGATGGAATCTATTAATTATAAACCAGAGCAGTTGTTAGATGTTAATGAGGACCGTCTTGCAATTTTTCCGATTAAGTATGACAAATTATGGGAGATGTATAAGCTCCAACGCAGTGCATTTTGGACACCAGAAGAAGTAGATTTATCGAAAGACGTTATTGACTGGACGAATAAATTAAATTCTGAAGAGAAATATTTTATAGAACATATATTAGCATTTTTCAGTCAATCGGATGGACTAGTAAATATGAATCTAGGATTAAGATTTACAAGAGAAGTTCAGATTCCAGAAGCAAAATTTGTATATAGATTTCAACAAATGATGGAAGACATTCATAATGAGATGTATAGTTTAATGATTGATAATTTGATTAAAGATCCAGCTAAGAAAGATATGTTGTTTCGAGCAATTGAAACGATACCCTGTATCAAAGCAAAAGGAGATTGGTGTATGAAATGGATCAAAAGTGAAGATTTATTTTCAAAAAGATTAATAGCATTTGCAATAGTAGAAGGGATTTATTTTTCAGGAGCATTTTGTTCCATATATTGGTTAAAACAAAGAAATTTAATGGCTGGTTTATGTGTTGCAAATGAATTTATAGCTCGAGATGAAGGATTACATTGTACATTTGCGTGTATGTTATATGATATGATGGAAACGAAAATAGACCAAACAATAGTTCATGGTATGTTTGTCGAAGCAATAGACATTGAAAAAGAATTTATTGTGGAATCATTGCCTTGTAAATTAATAGGAATGAATTCAGATCTAATGAAACAATATATAGAATATGTAGGAGACCGTTTATTGGTTCAATTAGGATATGATAAAATATATAAAACATCAAATCCGTTTGCATTTATGGATGCTATAAGTTTATCAAATAAAACAAATTTTTTTGAACATAGAACCACACAATATCAGAAAGCGAATTTAACTGTTAATAATGTTAGTTCAAATAGTCAAATTGATAGTAATACAATTGAATTATCAGAGGATTTTTAAATTATCTAAAAAATAATAGATCATAATCATATATTAGTATTTATAAGATTCTGTAAATTATTTAATTCATTTTTATAAAAATTATCAACAAGGAAAGAAGGACAATGTAATGTAATATTTTCGGGATGATACATTGTTTTGTTATCATGATTATGACAATTACTATTTATTAAAATATTAATGTAGTCAAAACAAAAAGAACCAGTAATGAGACGTTCGAAAACATATTCAAAATGAATTAAATTACTAATATAATCGGGTGGTGGTTTTTTATATGAAAAATAAGACGACATAAAACTAATTAAATCGGGAGTGATAAATTTCTCAATAATTTTAAAATTGATCCAAAACATTGTACCACCAATAAAATCAATATAATTTTCTTTGATATGTGGAAACTTATCACATATAATCTTGACACCATGTAAATTATTTTTTTTATAAATATCAACAGATCGTGATTCTAAACAACTATGAGCAGCAATATAACCAATTTCTTTATCAAAATTTTTATTTTCAATATAATTTTTAATTATATAAAGATTATTGATGTCAACGATTGGTTTAATTAATTCATGTCTCCAATTTATAAAATTTCTAATGGGCCATTTTGATGTTTTTGTGTGAATTTTTAAAATAAAATCAAATTTAATTTCATTTTTACGAACATATTGTATTTGTTGAAAGAAAGAACCAATATCAACACCATAATTTTCAATATATATAATATGTAAATTATTTTCATTATTATTACAAAAAAATGGTTTAATTGTATTATCAAAAAAAAGTTTCGAATTATCATTCTTCTCAAGTGTAAAAATTATAACTACATCATCAAATATTTTTTTAACATTTAAAATATAGTTTGAAAATTCATTAAATAAATCTAAATGAAATAAATGTATAAAAATACCTATCTTCATTTACAAATAATAATTATAAATTATATAATATAATTATAAATAAATTTAAACTTAAAATAAACTCTGATTAATAAATATTTTTAGTGAACTTGGATCATTACTGAAACCAAATATTAGATCAAGACCTGTTATGACAAATAAAGGATTCGGAATAATAGCAGTATTAAATTTTACTTTAAATTTTGTTCTATCATCTTCACTCATATTGAGATAAATAATATTTTTAGGATCTAATAAATATTTGTTTTTGACTTGTGTTTTAAGTTTATCAATTAATAATTGTTTACCATTATCAGATGTTAAAGGAGAATCCATAACAAGATATCTATTAATAATATCATCCAAATTACTAGCATTCGATTGTTCAATATCTTTTACAAATGTAAATAAAATATAATTAATGAGGCCTTGAGAAGAGGGAACAATAGGTTTAGGGCAATCTTTAACAACCGGACAAATAGGGCAGTCCGAACATCTGAATCGACTGTAAGTGTAAAGCTGTATTCCAACAACTACCGAAATTAAAAGAATTATAATGTATAATGACCAATTTTCTTCACCGTTATTCATAATATATTGTTAGAGAAATATATTAAAAAATTAAATATAATTAGAACAATTTTATTTATGAAAAAAAATTTATCTTTATTAAAATTAGTAATACATGATTAATAATTCTATAAAAGATCTTAAATTAAGTCCATCTAATGGACTCTCTATTTATAAATCTAAAGGTGGATCCAATATAATATCAAACCCAATTGGATATGTTAGAGGAACACCGTCTGTTAAAACACCGATACCATCATTAGTTGAGAAAGGATTAATAAAACATATTGCGAAACACAATAATATCGATTTTAATACTGGTAACGAACTACCATCTCCACCAACCGAATTCCAATTATTATGTTATGAAGTTAAAGATTCAATTATCCGTTTTATTCGTAATAATTGGTTATTACTATCATTGTTATTAATTATAATAATTTGTCTATATAATAGATACAATACCGTCAAACGTAGAAAAAAATTATTAAATAAACAATATAATAATCAATAAATTACTTATAAAAAAATTGATATATATATATTATATAATAATATAATATAATAGATAAAATAAGATGTTTAATAAGATAACAAATATAAAATATGATAAGGATCAATATAATATATATGATTATATGGATTCTGAAAATAATAAAAGTTATATAATAAAAGGGAATACACAGGATGGTAATGATCATATATTGAGAAATGCATTAATAATATTAGATAAATATGTTGGAGTGAAGGTTGAAACAGATAAATTGATATGGTTACATGGGGATGGTCCGAGTCCTCATTTTATATTATATAAGGATGAAAATTTAAAACTGGATAGTATGATGGTAACAAAATTTGTGAAGAGTTTATTACCCAAAAAATCGAATATTGATAAAGAACTAATATGTAGTAGATTATCGGATGTAAAACTAACAGAGATCAAAGGTATGGTTAATGTAATAGAAAAGAAATTAAAAAAATTATTATAATTATAATAATAAAAAAATATATGGTTAGTTTATATGAAGAATAAAAATTTAGACAAATATATTTTTATGATAGCAAACATTATAGTTTTATTTGCTGCAATAAATGTAGCATTATATAAAATAGATCCGATATACAATATATTGGCATATATTATTAGAGACAGGACATATAGGAAAACATTTTATGTATTGGTAGGGATATTAGCATTATATTTGTCATTGCGTCGTGATACATATTTGCCATTTTTAGGAGAAACCGTAGTTCCATATTCTGTATTTACTGAAAAGGAATATAAAATTAATAGTTTAACAGCCAATCCGGTAAATGTAACAATAAGAGCACCAAATGCTGAAAAAGTGATATGGTGGGCTGCTAGTGAAGATCAACATACTGTTGCAAATACTCCTGAAGAAGCATATAAAGAATATGAAACGAGTGGTGTATCGAATGTATCAAAAGATGGAACAGTAAAGATAGTATTTCCATGTCCAACCCAATACAAAGTTCCAATGGGTAAAACACTCAAAAAACATCTACATTATAGAGAAACACAAGGAGGTATGTTGGGTGAGGTAAAAACGATATTGTTAGATTGTTAAAAGATTGTATATTTATTTTGTCTAAAATTTATGATATCATCAAATTTAAGTGGAAACAAATATTCATATTTTATTAATCCATTTTTTAAAATATCATTTTTAGAAATACCATAATTTAACATCAATAATAGGATGTAAAAACAAATATGTTTATGTTTTTGTGACATAATATTAATATCAATAGAGTCCAAAATATTATTAAATTCATATACATAGTTGATTAATTTAACGACATTATTTATTAGATCAATCTTATCATATTTAATTGGTTTTTGATTATATAAAAAAATATAACTAAATATAGTAACATTTTTTTCTATAACATCTTGTTCGATGTCAATTAGATCGTCCAATAATTGAAAAATAAATCCCAGATGATTCATTAATAATAAATATTCTTTATTTTGTTTAAAATCAAAATTAATATTACAAATTTGCCAAACACCATTAATCGTCTCACGGCCTTTTAATAAAGTACATTCTAATATTTTATTTAAATCAAAATCACACTTATCATTATATGTTTGAAATTTGGATGTCGATGCTTCAACATTAAAAATATGTTTTAGAGTATAATATAAGATGGGATATTTTTGTTTTTCATAATTAAACAAAATAATAAAAATATTATTAATAGAATCAATATATTTTTTAATATTATGATCATCAATATAGTTATTAATATTTTTTACATCATCAAAAATATTGTTGACATATTTAACAATATTTTTTTTAATATTTTTATTAATATTAATATCATCAAATAAGTAATCAAAAAATAGATAACATGCTGTATAAAACAAAATTAATGGATTATTTTTATATATGGTTTCCATATCATCATCTGACTTGTTGATCATAAATGACGATCCAATTATTGATATGAAAATTACTATCGTAAATATTATTTTTTTTTTATCATTTGAATCAATAAATGAATAATTATAATTTAATTTATTTAAAGATGTTAAATCATTATAAAAATCAAAAACACTTTTAAATTTGATGAACTTAAATAAATTTTTATCGAATAGTCCAGAGAGATGTACATTATGGTCAATATATGTTGAAATATGATTATCCAATATATGGTTAATATCATAGTTATTATTATGGATATTACATTTAATATCAGAAATTGGATCTTTAAAGGATTTAAAAAATATATAGTTTGATTGTTGTGAATCTAAATAATTGGGGTGATTATTTTTATATTTGATATTGTTGAGAGAGGTAATATCATAATTTATGTTGATCCAAAAATCAATTATATCAGAATCAGTATTCATATAATTATTAATAGAATAATAACAAAAAAATTGAACTTTTAATATATAAATAATGATTTAATAATATATTATTTATATATAGATATGTTTGTTATTAAAAGAGATAATAAGACTGAAAAAGTTAGTTTTGATAAAATTTTCAATCGTATTCAATATTTATCATCTATACCAAAATTTGAGTTATCGAATAAAGTGAATACTTATTTGGTATGCCAGAAAACGATAGAGGGTATGACGAATAATATTGAGACTACAAAACTGGACAAATTATCAGCAGACATATGTGCAAATTTAATTACATCTCATTCTGATTATACTTATTTGGGAAGCCGCATATTGATAAGTAATCTAAAAAAGAATTTAGATGCAAAATATTCGGTAAAAACATTTAGTGATATAACAAATTTGATAGTGAAAAATATCCCAAATTATTTGAATGATGATTATATAAAATTTGTGAATGACCATAAATCAATAATTGATACATTTGTGAATGATGAATATGATTATTTATTAGATTATTTTGGTTTCAAAACTTTGGAAAAAGCATATCTTATTAAAGAACAAATACATAATGAAACATTTGAAATACCACAATCATTATGGTTAAGAGTAGCTATTACTATTCATATGAGAACTAAATTAGATGATAATATTACTATTGATTTTGTTCTAAATAAAATTAAAAATACATATGATTTAATTGGTCAAGGTAAATTTATCCATGCAACACCAACATTATTTAATGCTGGGTCCAGATATGAACAATTATCAAGTTGTTATTTATTAGGAACTGAAGATAGTGTTGAAGGTATATTTAAAACAATGGCAGATTGTGGACAAATCAGTAAATGGGCTGGTGGTATTGGTGTTCATGTTAGTAATATTAGATCTAAAGGACAATTAATTAAAAAAACTAATGGACTATCTGGTGGTTTAGTTCCAATGTTACAAGTTTATAATCAAATTGGTAGATTTATAAATCAAGGAAAACGTAATGGTTCTATAGCAATTTATGTAGAGCCCCATCATCCTGATATTTTAGAATTTATTGAATTACGTAAACCTGGAGGTAATGAAACTGATAGATGTAGAGATTTATTTCTCGCATTATGGATCTCAGATCTTTTTATGAAAGCCGTTTATAATAATGAAAAATGGTATCTAATGTCTGAAGATGATTGTCCCAATTTATCAAATACATATGGTGATGAATTTGAATCTTTATATAATTCATATGTTGAACAAAAAAAATATGTGAGAGAGATTGATGCAAAAACTTTATGGAATCGTATTATTGTGAGTCAAATGGAAACTGGTACTCCTTACATCCTTTTTAAAGATGCTATTAATAAAAAAAGTAATCAATCAAATTTAGGCACTATTAAATCATCAAATTTATGTGTATCTGGTGATACAATGATTTTAACATCATCTGGTTATTTACCGATTAAAGATTTGAAAGATCAAAAAGTAAAAGTATGGAATGGGCAAGAATGGTCTGATACAATAGTTAGACAAACAGGAACCAATAAAGATCTAATTAGAGTAAATCTTTCTAATGGTACATCTATAGACTGTACTCCAGAACATAATTTTTATATTAGAACAGGATGTCATCGTGCAGAAGAATATGTGAAGATAGCGGCGAAAGATTTAAAACCATTTAATAGTATGATAGATTATGATCTACCAAAATTTTTACCAGACTATAATTCACTTGATGAAATATTAATATATTTACATGAAATAATCGGTTCAGACGGTATTATAATTGATAATAAATTACATATTAAATGTACTGATAAACATCCTCTAATTGATTTTAGATATATATTACATGGAATTGGTGTTGAATCAAGTATCAATGATGAGATGGTTTGTACAGATGACTCATGTTATAAATCATATAATTTAATTATTGATAGCTATGGAATACATAGATTAAAGGGTTTAGGATTAAAATCGTCAAAACTTGACATAGATATAGAATTAGATTTAACTAATTATGATAAACCAGAAGTTTATGTTAGATCTGTAACTAATGGACTAAGAATGAAAAATCAAGATACCTATTGTTTTACAGAGAGTAAGAGAGGTATGGGTATGTTTAATGGAATTCTAACAGGTCAATGTGCCGAGATAGTTGAATATTCAGATACAAAGGAATATGCTGTTTGTAATCTTGCATCGATTGCATTAAATAGATTTTATGATATGAAAACCAAAACATATGATTATGATGGATTACATGAAGTTGCCAAACATATTACATATAATTTGAATAATATTATTGATATTAATTATTATCCAACTAAAGAAACCAAATATTCTAATATGAAGAACAGACCTATTGGTATTGGTATTCAAGGGTTTGCTGATTTACTTGCTATGATGGGACTATCCTTTGAATCAGAAGAAGCAATAAATTTAAGTGGTGTTTTACAAGAAACAATATATCATGGAGCATTAGAGATGAGTAATGAACTTGCAATAAAAGATGGTCCATATGAAAGTTATAAGAATTCACCAATAAGTAAAGGGATGTATCAGTTCGATTTATGGGAATTAGATTATAAGAGATTATGTGGTAAATGGGATTGGACTAAATTACGTATTTCTATTATGGAATATGGAATACGTAATAGTTTATTAACAGCTTTAATGCCAACAGCATCAACGTCTCAAATATTGGGTAATAATGAATGTTTTGAACCTTTCACTTCAAATTTATATACTCGATTTACTCTGGCCGGTAATTTTATTGTATTTAATAAACATTTACAAAGAGATTTAGAAGAAAGAGGATTATGGGATGAAAATATGAAGAACAGATTAATGACATCATATGGTTCAATTCAAAATATATTGGAGATACCCCAAGAGATTAAGAATGTATATAAAACAGTATGGGAAATCAAACAGAAAGCAATAATAGATCATGCTATTAGACGAGGCCCATTTGTAGATCAAAGTCAAAGTATGAATCTATTTTTTGGACAACCAGATGCCATTAAATTAACATCAGCAATAATGTATGGATGGAGAAATGGTCTAAAAACGGGTATGTATTATTTAAGATCTCAACCATCAGTAAATGCTCAACAATTTACAGTGGAACCAATAAAGAAAGAAGTAATGAAGGAACCAATAGTGGAACAAGAATGTACAATGTGTAGTTCTTAAAAAATCATATTAAATTTTTTTATGTATAATAATTTAAAATATATTTCTATCTTTTGGTTCTAAATAGTCCATACCAAGTTCTTCAAATAATTGTTCTTCCGAATATAATATGATCGGTTTATTAGTATGTTCATCATATAGACCATATTCATTTAATTTATAGCCATTATTTCTTGCTATTTTTCTCATACGACGGTTTAATTCATATGAACCAGTAAAATATACAATTGCTGGGATAAACGATTCTAAAGCTATCAAACGGATATCTATACGTCTTACATCATTATTTTTATATTTACAAAATCCCATATATTTTGTTCCTCCATCTGCATCTGTTAAATCATCTATTATAAAGTTTTTTTCTTTTAACATATTAACAATATCCAATAAATAACTTGTATTATGAACATATTTTTGTTCTAAAAAATCAGGATGTAATAAGAGGATATCAATATCATTAGAATGATCATTGCCTCTACGATAAGAACCACAAATAAAGAAATAATATGAATTATTAAAAGAGGAGATAGTAGTATCAAGATATTTATAAATATGATCAATTTCGCTTCTTGGAATATGTGTTTTATATTTACCATAATATTTTAAACCCATTTTTATTTTATCATTAACATCAATAATACCTTTATCAACTTTATTTTTAAGGTCGGCGATAGATTTAATTTTAAATTTTTTAATTAATTCGATCGCCTTTTTGTCACCAATGTTGATAACATCATTTAACTCTGTAATTATGTCAATTTTTTTATTTGTTGATAATTTTTTAAGTTCATCTAATTCTTGAAGATGGTCTGTGTTTAAGATTTCGATTATACGATTAATCGTACCCTTGCCTATTCCTGGAGCATTAAAATTTTTTAAATTATCAAGAGTTAGTTCATATGGTAATGATGATATTACATCTATTGAATGATTTAAATGTTTAATACGAAAATTATTAACTTTTTTAACATCACGATCTTGTTCTAATTTATTAATTTTTTTAATATAATTGACAAGGTTAATAAAATTATTAATAATATGTTTATTAAATGTTTGACCTTTTAGTGAAGATACAGTATTATTAACTTTAATTTTGTTAGGATCAAAATCTATATTAATCATTTGATTGGTTGCTATAATATAACATAGTAAAAAATGTTATATAAATAAAATACTTAAATATAATAATAGTTAATAGATTAACAATAAAATGGATTTTGATTATAATCAATTTAAACTTTCTAAATATGTAGATGATTTTTTAGTAGATAATATAAACAATATGGCGTCTGATTTTCCCAATATTCAACACATTAATGATGTTATCGATCCTTTAAAAATAGATAACTTTCTTACCAGGTCTGAGTATTGTGATGAGGATATTAGATTATGTCCATCAAGTCATATAGATAAATTAAATATAGAGCAATATTTTCCTTGGAAACCAGATATTAATTACAATAATCTGAAAATAGATGATATCGGTAAATTTAGTATTACATTACCCAAAAAAGCAGATTCAATTAGTCGTATTATAAATTCATATTGTAATAATTTTAATAGACAATTAATTATTACAGATGCAACAGCAGGAGCAGGAGGGAATGTGTTATCATTTTGTAAATATAATTATAAAGTGAATGCAATAGAGATAGATGAAGAACGTTATAAATTGCTTCAGCATAATATAACAGAATATGGTTATTCAGTTAATATATTAAATTGTGATTATCTAACGGTATATGAAAAACTACAACAAGACATTATATTTGTTGATCCTCCATGGGGAGGTATCAATTATAAAACAATAGAAAATATCACATTGAAATTAGGTGATATTAGTATTGAAGAATTATGTAATAAAATAAGTGAAAAAAAATTGGCTAAATTTACTGTTCTCAAATTACCTTTCAATTATAATCTTAATCATATCAAAAGTGTTATTAATTTACCATTCACACTTTTTAAACTAAAAAATATTATTATAATTATTGTGTTTAATATAATATGATTCTTTTAACATCTATAAATTTATAAATTAATGATAATTATTTATATTAAATAATTATTCTTTATTTTTATTCTAGTTTCTCATATATCAACATATATGCTTCCGGTGTAATTAATTGGTCACAAAATGAAATTTTATCATCATTCATCAAATACCATAAACCATTATTACTGTTTTTACAATAACTATAATAATGACCATTATTTAATGTTCCAATATGGTTTATTACATTTATCAAATTATATTTAGTATCTGTTTTTAGATGTTTGGACAAATCTGGATCCATATATTTTGCCATATCTAATATTCCAGGAAATTTAATTAAATTCTGTTTCTTAATATTATTCATTATGTCAAATCTCTTTAACTGAATTATTAAATATTGTGGAAGAGCCCATAACGTATTATTTTTTATTATGTCGTTCTTCTCTTGACAATAATTACAAGTTAATTGTATATCTATTTTCTCTAATTTAAATGTGCTATTTAAACAGTCCTCTAATTTTATTTCTCTCTCTCTTTGTATCATATCTATCGCACGAACACGCTTTATCTGATCTATCTGTTCAATTGTAAATCTGGGCTTGAAATCAGACATTTTCGGTAGTCTCTCTCTTAATTTCTCATTTAATTTCTTATTTAAATTATAAAAATCATCATCACTATCATTTAAAAATACTTCTGTATCAGATATATCATCTGATGATATATCTTTCATTGGCTGCGAATTATCATTATCATCAAATATCGATATTTTTGTTTCACCATTATTTTGTGTTGATGTATCAATTATAATCGGTCTCGATGAATTATCTTCTATCGCCTTAGATTCTTCTTTCGTATCATATGCCTCAAAAGGCAATATAATTGTTTTTTTCCTTTCTTCAATTTCTAATTCTGTGATTTTTATGTCCGGAATTTCAACAAATAAACATGTGCTAATATCATATGTATGTGACTTATATTTACAATATGAACACTCCAATGTATTTATTTGACCAAACGAAAATAATTCATCACATATTGAATATTTCTTCTCGTATTTTGATCTTAAATTCAATAATTGTTTATATCTTTTTATTAATCCTGGCGAATTATCCTCCAATACTCTTAAAGTTGCACGTCTATATGTTTTATCTTCTCCTTCACACATCTTTGATATCTCATCAAATTCACTATCTAACATTTGAAATGTTATATGTTCATCTTGTGTAAATTCTGGATCAACAACAACTGAATATCCAATCTCATTCTCTATTATATCAAATATCGCCGATATACATTCCTGAACATCCTGTTGTTCATAATTATTAAAATCATTATACTTTTTTGATATTATATTTTTAAAAGTTATTGGACGTAATAATGGTACAGTATTACCATCATGCCATACTAATTTACATAATCTTTCAAACTGAAACGAAAACATATTCGGAAAATAATCTAATATTTTTGTCATATTATTTGTTTCATCTAATGATAAATTTTTCCGTTTTATTACATTTATCAAATCTATGTAGTAATTTTTTGATAAGAAATATGTCCTAAATTTCGGTATGTTTAATAATACTTGCATCACCGAATTTAAATAACACGTATTACCCATATTCTGAAACTTCACAAGACCATTCATCTGTCTTCTTAATATATTATCCATTTCAATTATACTCGCCGCTGTAGTATTCATTATATGATATATTGGTATTTATATTATCTTTATATAAAATTAAAATATCAATTTTTTAATATGGCGGCCCATCTTAAGTAATTATATGTGATGTTTAACATCACACGTTTATTACCTCCATCCAATATCATATTACTACACTTTTTAATAGATAGACATATATATATATCTATTTATCACATTTTTTTATACATATATCACTCACTGTATCGGACAATAAAAATTATTTCTCATATTCTCATTCGTTATATTTAAAAAATCTACCACATCTGAATCTTTGTTTTCATTAATCATTCTTATCCCATTATTTATTATGTTTTTATATTTCTCATCTTTTTTAGTAATCATTAATGAAGGTTCCAATGGATATTGTATAAGTTCTTGTGGTCTATCCATTAATATTATTTGTTCTGTCTGTAATTGATTAATACTACCTACTTTGTCTTCTACTTTGCCTTCTACTTTGCCTTCTACTTTGCCTTCTACTTTGCCTTCTACTTTGCCTTCTACTTTGCCTTCTACTTTGCCT
>Ga0214921_10008169_pt1 | contig 13680 bp, 8 predicted proteins | sample LL1505_MetaG_FD_177992 | JGI IMG/M metagenome (GOLD analysis project Ga0214921, IMG submission 177992) | Freshwater microbial communities from Lake Lanier, Atlanta, Georgia, United States - LL-1505 | ecosystem: Environmental > Aquatic > Freshwater > Lake | place: USA: Georgia | collected 2015-05-28 | reverse complement strand
CTACCAGCTCATCCAAACACGTACCGAGGCCGACAAAGTCGGTGTAATCACCTTACATCGGCCCCAGCAACTGAACGCCCTCAACGACCAGTTAATGGATGAATTGGGCCACGCATTAAAGGCCTTCGATGCCGATCCAGCGATTGGATGCATGGTCATCACCGGGAGTGAAAAGGCTTTCGCGGCGGGCGCAGATATTGGTGCGATGGCCAATTACAGTTTTGCCGACGTCTACCAAGGAGATTACATCACCCGCAATTGGGAAACTTTGCGCAGTATTCGCAAGCCGGTGATCGCGGCGGTGAGTGGCTTTGCATTAGGCGGTGGCTGCGAATTGGCCATGCTTTGCGATTTCATCATTGCCGCTGATAACGCCCGCTTCGGGCAGCCTGAAATCAAGCTGGGCGTAATTCCGGGCGCTGGCGGAACACAGCGCTTACCGCGGGCGGTTGGTAAATCCAAGGCTATGGATATGGCGCTCACCGGGCGCATGATGGACGCTACAGAAGCAGAGCGTGCTGGCCTAGTCAGTCGTATAGTTCCACTGGACAAATTAATGGAGGAAACGCTGGCAGCCGCCCTCATGATTTGTTCTTATTCCCAAATGGCTACGCGTGCCGCCAAAGAGGCGGTCAATCGCAGTTTTGAAGGTAGTCTGGCCGATGGCGTGCATTTTGAGCGCCGCCTATTTCATGCCTTATTCGCGACTGCTGACCAAAAAGAAGGCATGGATGCCTTTGTCAATAAACGCAAACCGGTGTTTACGCACCGCTAAGTCTGCGGTTGGTTTTTATGCTTGAAGAGCGGCTTCGGCCACTGCTTTGGTGTCGGCAGTTTCCATTATTTTTAGAAATCCGCTGATCTCAAATACATCCCGGACCGCGGGAGATAGTTCACACAAAAGTAGGCGACCACCCACTTGGCGAGCGCGTTTGGCAGCTACCAAAATTAAACGTAAGCCGGAACTGGAGATGTAGCTCAGCGATGAAAAATCGATTAACACTTTATCTTCTGCGGATTGAAATAAGCCATTAATGGTTTTTTCTAAAGATAAAAAAGTACTGGTGTCTAAGCGACCGACAAGCTTCAAGTGTTGGATGCCATCGGTGGTTTCAAGTTCAAATTCAAAGCTCATTTTTTGCCTTCTTTCATGGATTGGATGGGATGGGGCGTCTGGGCGCACTTAGTGCGTTAGCATCTTTCTTAAGGTAATCAGGTTACCGGTCCCGTCATAGCTTGCAGATGCATCATCCATTAAAGAACGGACCAAATGCACGCCCAAGCCGCCAATGGGGCGGTCTTCTACCGATGCGTCCAGATCGGGCTGTGCAACCTGATTAAACGGGTCAAACTGCGGTGCATCGTCTTTAACCAGAATTTCCAGCCACTCCCGTGTCCGGATGATGCGGATTTGAATCAAATGGTCCGGGGCATTAGCCAAGCCGTATTGGATCGTATTGGTGATTAACTCTTCCAGACAAAGATTTGCAGAAAATGCGAGGTCTGGTCGGTCGGCAATGACGTCCTCGACGGAAACTGCCAGCTCCCCGAACATCACGATTTGCGACGGCATGCTGTAGTTCAACAGCAGTTTTGATTCTGCTTGTTGCGAGTGCGGCTTGTTCATAAGTGTCCTCCTAGTTAGCAAAAAAATCTTAGTTTTAAATAGTGGGTTCGAAGCTCGGTTGCGCTACATTTTTTCGGCACAAGACCAAGCAGGTAAGGTCGTCGGAAGCCTCGGCGCCAGCCACAAACAAGGCCACATCTTGGATCAGGCTGTCAACGATCACTTTGGCATCTCCTTGCGTTGGGCAATCGCTAAGCCATCGAAGCAAGCGCGCTTCGCCGTAGGCGACGTCCTGGTGTGAGAATGCTTCTGTGACACCGTCGGTGTACATGAGTAGGGCATCGCCGTGGCTTAAACAGGCCTTATGTTCGCTGTAATGCATGTCAGGCAATACCCCGAGGGCCATATCCATACTGGCAGGGAGCGTCTCTACCGTGCCGCCGTCACGCCTTATCAGCGGTGCATGGTGCCCCGCGCTGGCATACACCAGGGTTCCGTCTTTGGGGTCGTATAAGGCATAACAGGCGGTAACGAATAAATCCATGGGGTTACGCGCACACAATAAATCATTGGCAAGTGCCAACACCTGTGCGGGTGTTCGCACCGTAAGTGCGGAGTCCAACAACACGGTACGTGAGACTGCCATGAAAAATGCCGCCCCTATCCCTTTGCCGGATACATCCGCTACCAGTATTCCATGGCGCCCATCCGGAAGAGGAAAACAATCGTAAAAGTCTCCGCCTAGCTCGCGCGCGGGATGCATGCAAGCATGGACAGACCAGGTCGGATCGCTGGGAAAAATTTGGGGCAGGATGGCTAATTGAACGCTGCGTGCAAGATTGAGTTCTTCGTGTACCCGATGGTTGACCGCGTAGAGTTCTTCGTTTTTATTGCCCAGGGCGTCTATCAATGTCTTGAGATCGCGCTCACGCGTCTGGTTTTGTTCCTCGATCGCTTGTACCAGTCGTTCGGTTTCCTGGGCCATGGTGTTGAAATTTCTCGCCACCAGTCTGAGCTCGTCCCGGCTTTCGAGTTTGATACGCACATCTCTTTGGCCGGCACAAAATGCATTGGTTCCACGGGAAAGCGCATAGACTGATTTCAGGGTGCCAAGGAAGAACCCATAGAGCGTGTAGGCGATCCAAAACGCCGCGATTGACAAAGTCCAGACTAATTCACGGTAGCCATCGCGAAAAATATTAGCGCGAGACAAAGAATTCTGCTGGATAAAAACGGTTCCCCGCTCCATCATCCCTTGCGCCAGCTTCATATTGTCTAGGGTCACGCGACGCAACGGTTCCGATACTTCGATGCGTTCTTTTGCCGAGGCGCGTTCGTTTTGCAGCTGGTCCAATAAATCTTGTTGCGCCATCAGCCCGATGATGAGTGGCTCTACATTCAACACATCGGTGATTCGAGTGGTAGACGCGGCGGGAGAGGACCAAAAAATCTTCGACCAACGCGTCGCGCTTTCATCCCAGACTGTCGTATTTAGATCGTGTAAATGACCCATAGCTGAGCGTATTTTCGGGATGCTCTCGTTTAGTGCTTCCTGGTCTTTAATTAGCTTGCTCAAGTCCGGTGCGGCAAGGTTGCGCATCGCCGTATTCTGGGACGCCAAGTTGCGCATAAGGACTGGTAGATCGTCGCTGAGAAAATCAAATGCAATGTCTAGGTCTTCGGACAGTTTGCGGTGATAGTGGTATCCGTTTTCCTGCATCAACTCAAGTAGGAGCGCGATGGATTTGTCGCAGATATTGGGGTCTACCTGCGCCTTATTCTGGGCCAAGCGGTATTTGGTATAGGACCATTCATTCCATAAGCGGCTTGCGATCAAGGTCGCTTCTCGATTGTGTAGAGAGCGTATCAACAGGCCAATTTTCTGCGCAACTTCATCAGCCTGTAATTCGCTAGCACCCGAATTTACGGCCTGAATTTTGATCTGTAAGACTTGATTCAACAGTTCATAGGAATGTATCAAATCGTCTACGGCTTCCTGCTGGCTGTCACCGCGCTTGACATTTTCCTGATGAATTTTGAATAAGGGAATGGATAGATAAAGCCCAGCAAAAAGTACGACGATGCCTGTGGCCCAATATTTCCAAGCAAAGCTGATCCGCAGTCCCAACCATATGGCTGGGGTCATGAGTATCAGGCGCACGGATTTCATGGTGGTAAGTAGCGGTCAATTCAATACGATGCTGGTTTACAAATAAGTGGCGTACGGGATAAATCCATAAAACGCTTTGCGCGGAGCGAATTTACTCATTCGCAACTTTTAGGTGCTGCGGTAATCATAAAATATTTCAAATAAAAAATTAAAAATAAAAACGGTATATTTAAATAAAATAAATAATTTAATTTTATTGAAACTAATTTTTTTAGAAAGTCGTATGAGGGTTAGCAGATTTGCTTGGTTTAACTTGGCCTCGCCCGCGATCGGGCTGGGTTTGAACCGGCAAGGCGCCACTCGCGCCGGCGAATGTGATCTAGTGCCCCCAAAGGCCGGGGTGTACCGTCTCCCTTGCAGAGATTAGGATTTCGTTATACTTTATGCCTTCGGTGATATAGCTCAGTTGGTTAGAGCGCAGCATTCATAATGCTGATGTCGGTGGTTCAAATCCACCTATCACCACCAAATCATTCGGCAAAAAGGGCGCTTCGGTGCCCTTTTTGCATATTTTCTTAGCAGCCTCTGGACAAAACCATGAACCGCTGGACCTTTGCGACAATTGCGACAATTGCGTGGTCACGCCACACCAATTCAAGCCTGCAGTGGCAAGCGCGGGTAGCTACACAATCTATTTTTCCCTCTTCAAGCGCGGACTTGCCCGGCAACATGACTTGGGCAAGAGGCCCGCTCGCGCAAAGTCGCGATGGCGGCAACTGACGCAAGGGGATTCCCGATGACCAAAAAAGTATTTATCAAGACCTTTGGCTGCCAAATGAACGAGTACGACTCGGACAAGATGGTTGACGTCCTCGGTGCTGCCGAGGGCTATGAAAAAACCGCATTGATCGAGGAAGCAGACCTGATTCTTTTTAACACCTGCTCAGTCCGTGAAAAAGCGCAGGAAAAAGTTTTTTCCGATCTCGGTCGCGCGCGTCAATTGCGCAAGAAAGGTGCGCAGATCGGGGTGGGCGGCTGCGTAGCCAGCCAGGAGGGCGCGGCGATTATTGCCCGCGCGCCTTACGTGGATTTGGTATTTGGTCCGCAGACGCTCCACCGCCTGCCTGAGATGCTCAAGCAAAGGCGCTTGCAGGATCGGCCGCAGGTAGATATCAGTTTTCCTGAAATCGAAAAATTTGACCATTTGCCACCCGCCAAAAAAGAAGGCGCCTCCGCCTTTGTCAGCGTGATGGAAGGGTGTTCTAAGTACTGTAGCTATTGTGTGGTGCCTTACACCCGGGGTGAAGAAATCAACCGGCCCTTTGAGGACGTGCTGGTTGAGGTGGCCGGTCTGGCCGAGCAGGGTGTGAAGGAAATCACTTTGCTGGGGCAAAATGTCAATGCCTATCGTGCACCGATGGGTAGCGGCGGCGCGGTAGCCGATTTTGCAAGCTTGCTGGAGTACGTGGCTGAAATACCTGGCATTGAGCGTATTCGCTTTACCACCAGCCACCCCAATGAATTTACGCCAGCGCTGATTGCGGCATACGCGCACATTCCTAAACTGGTGAGCCACTTACACCTTCCGGTGCAACATGGTTCGGACCGCATTTTGATGGCGATGAAGCGCGGTTATACCGCAATGGAATACAAAAGCACGATCCGTAAGTTGCGAGCGATCCGCCCCAACTTGGCACTGAGCAGCGATTTCATCGTCGGATTCCCCGGCGAGACGGATGCCGATTTCGCCAAGCTGATGCAGCTCATTGAGGAACTGCAGTTCGACAACAGTTTCAGCTTTATTTTCAGTCCCAGGCCGGGTACACCTGCCGCCAATTTGGCCGATGACACGCCCCATGCCGTAAAACTAGAGCGACTGCAAAAAGTGCAAGCGGCGATCAATGCCAGTATCTCGCGCATCAGCGAAAGCCTGCTGGGCAGCACACAACGCATTTTGGTCGAAGGCCCTTCCAAGCGGGACGGCAGCGAATTGATGGGACGCACCGAATGCAACCGGGTCGTCAATTTCACCGGCCCAGCGCGATTGGTAGGGCAATTGACGGAGGTCCGGATTACCGAAACGCGCACGTACTCGCTGCGCGGTGAGGTGCTTACGCAAGAAGGATAGGGCGATGGCACTAAGAAGGTATACCTACTTTTTTGCCTGGTCAGCTTATCGGTAGGCGCTAACGGGAATTTGAGCGCTGCTACGTGCTTTGCGGTCCGTACGGCAGGCTGCAAAAAATGGAAGTCGCAGCCGATAAAGCCCTCGCTAGGTTACGGGACTAAAAAGGCATTTTGGGCATACCCTTCATAGAGGCCATGCGCTTCATCATTTTCATCATCCCGCCGCCGCTCATTTTTTTCATCATGTCCTGCATTTGCTCAAACTCTTTGAGCATGCGGTTGACTTCCTGCACGTGAACACCGGCCCCGGCCGCAATGCGGCGCTTGCGGGTGGCTTTTATCAAATCGGGTTTACGGCGCTCCAGAGGCGTCATGCTGTGGATGATGCCCTCCTTGCGGCGGATGTCTTTTTCCGCTTTGTCCATATCCACTTGACCGGCTTTGGCAGCCATAGCCGCCGGGAGTTTGTCCATCAGACTGGATAAACCGCCCATTTGTTTCATCTGCTGGATTTGACTCAGGAAATCATTGAGGTCAAAGCTGGCACCGCTTTTCACTTTGGCCGCCAGTTTTTGCGCCGCTTCGACGTTCACGCCGGCGGTGACCTGTTCGACCAAAGCGACGATATCGCCCATGCCCAAAATACGACCAGCGTGGCGGTCGGCGTCAAAAACTTCTAGACCATCAATTTTTTCGCTAGTACCGGCGAACTTGATGGGCGCGCCCGTGACCTGGCGCACCGAGAGCGCAGCGCCGCCGCGCGAATCGCCATCGGTTTTGGTCAAAATAATGCCGGTCAGCGGTAGCGCTTCTTTAAAGGCTTTGGCGGTGTTGATGGCGTCCTGCCCCTGCATGGCGTCCACCACGAACAAAGTTTCAACCGGGTGCAGGGCGGCGTGCAGTGCTTGGATTTCCTGCATCAGCGCCTCGTCAATCGCCAGACGACCGGCGGTATCGACCAGCAGGACGTCAAAGAAGTGCCGCTTGGCATAGTCCAACGCCGCCAACGCGATGGCGACGGGCTTTTGGTCCGGACTACTCGGAAAAAATTCAGCCCCGGCCTGGGCGGTCACCGTTTTGAGCTGTTCAATAGCTGCCGGGCGGTAGACGTCGCCGGAGACGGTAAGCACTTTTTTCTTGCGCTTGTCTATCAGGTGCTTGGCCAGTTTGGCGGTGGTGGTGGTTTTACCGGCGCCTTGCAGGCCGGCCATCAAAATGACCGCTGGTGGTTGTACTGCCAGGTTGATATCGCTGATGCCCTGGCCCATCGTGCTGGCCAGTTCCTGGTTGACGATGCTGACCAGCAATTGCCCCGGCTGCAAAGATCCCAGCACCTCGCGGCCAAGCGCTTTTTCTTTGACGCGGGCGATAAAGTCGCGCACCACCGGCAGCGCGACATCGGCCTCCAATAAGGCCATGCGCACTTCACGCAACATTTCGCTGACATTGTCCTCGGTGATGCGGGACTGGCCCCGTAAAGTCTTGACCAATCGGGACAGTTTGTCAGTAAGGGCGGAGGCCATAGGTTTCCAGTGCGGGATATTGGCAGGGGCGGCAGTTGCTGAGGTGTCGCCCTCAAGAAGACAAAAGGCTAAACTCTCACCATGATTTTAGACAGTGCATCATCCCTTAGCATAGGCTTTGGCCTGCTTGCGGTGTTCGCCTACCTGTGGCCGGCACTTAGGGTGCTTTTTAAGGGCGGCGTTGCTGCCCGTATCTGGGTCGTCTTGGCCTGGTTTGCGCATGGTGCCACGCTGGTCTTGGCTTTTGCCGATACCCCTGCGCGTTTCGGTTTTGCCCCGGCCTTGTCGGTGACGGCTTGGTTGATTGCAACGAGCTATGCAGTTGAAAGCCAGGTTTTCCCTCAATTGCCCGCCCGCTGGGCCTTGAGTGCGATGGGCGCAATCTCTGTAGCGCTAGCCCTGCTGTTCCCCGGAAATGCACTGCCAGTGACGACTTCTGCCTGGCTGCCTCTGCATATGGCGGTGGCGATATCCTGCTACGGCTTAATGGGGGCGGCTGCGATTCATGCCTGGTTTATGACGCGTGCGGAGGCGCGGATTCGTCAAGGCATAGAGACCCAGGGAGGTTTGCCGCTGCTCACCTTGGAGCGATTGACTTACCGTTTTGTTGCCGCTGGTTTTGTGCTTTTGACGGTCACACTGTTTGTAGGCTACCTGTTCGGCGACTTGGTTTATGGTCATGGCCATGCGTGGCGCTGGGACCATAAAACCGTGCTTTCACTTCTGTCCTGGCTTTCTTTTGCCGTTCTATTGATCGGGCGGGTGCGTTTTGGCTGGCGCGGGCGGCGCGCGGTGTATCTTTTATATACAGGAACCGCATTTTTGTTCTTAGCCTATGTTGGCTCACGTTTTGTGCTGGAAGTAATTCTGGGGCGCAGCCCCTGAAAGCCCCATGAAATACCTGCTGTTGTTCTTGCTAGGCATGTTGATCGTCTGGCAATGGCGTACCCATCGTTCGGCTAAAGATAAGGAGCCACAAGCCGGATCACCGCAGCGCCCAATAGAAATGGTCCCCTGTAAGCATTGCGGTACCCATGTGGCAGCGCAAGAGGCCACGCAAGGCACTGAGGGCCTTTATTGCAGTCCGGCGCATCGGCGATTGAATGAGCTCTGACACCGCTAGGCGCCTGCATTACGGTATCGAGGGCATTACGTGACGCGCGCACCCGAACCCTCAGTCCATGGAGCGGCTTGGGTCGACGGTTGGCACCCACAAGCACAGCGCTTGGAGTCGCCCAACTTTGGTGCCCGTCCCCTTGGAGCGGTAATTGATCTGGTCCTGATCCACTCCATCAGTCTGCCGCCGGGCGTTTATGGGGGCGATGCGGTGTCTCGCCTATTTACCAACCGCTTGGATTGGGACGCGCACCCCTATTTCCAAAGTATTCGCGGCCTGCAGGTTTCTGCCCACTTTTTAATTACCCGCACCGGTCAACTATCGCAGTTTGTCAGTTGTGAGGCGCGCGCTTGGCATGCGGGTGTTTCATCTCACCTAGGCCGGGACAATTGCAATGATTATTCCATCGGCGTTGAGTTGGAAGGGCTTGAAGGGGAGCATTTCGAACTGCACCAATACAGCCGCCTTCGTCAATTGCTGATCGACCTGAGCGGCACCTACCCCTTACGCTACTTGGCTGGCCATAGCCATGTTGCACCTGGGAGAAAAATCGATCCCGGGGATGGCTTTGAGTGGGCCCAAATGGCCCAAATAGCATCAGATTTGCATCTTGACTTGCCCGAGCAGTAAATTTATTTGAGGAATTAGATTTTCGCAACCACGCTCCAAAAAAGTGCGATGGCAAAGCGTCAACTTTGCTCCAAGCCTTGATTTATCTACATGGAGGCTAGGCAACCCAGCCAAACTCTCGTGTTGGTGGGATTTTTTGTCTACAAATAGCTTATTCATAAGCCTTAACGCGCGTTTCAAATTGTGAGATGGGGACAGTACGGCGCAGTTGTTTTTTGCCCTCGCGCAAACTCAATGTAAAAAGTAAGCATTTCGGCGTTGTACACTACCTGTAGTGGCTTGCGCACTGGCCAGACACCAGATATAGTGTCGCCAGGCAGTGGGAGGTTCGCATCAACATGCGCACACAACCCCCCCGTAAACCCGACATCGTTGATAAATTTCCGGATCACAAAAAGCCCATCATGCAATCAATTTCGACTCTTAGCCACGCCCCCGTGATGCCTCTTCCCGTCAGTGCGCAGTTTTCGCATGAAGCCACTCCCAGTCCCCTCACGAGTTACCAAATCATTCGCCGCAATGGCGCGGTAGTGCCTTTCGAGCCGAACAAAGTTGCAGTAGCCATCATGAAGGCCTCGCTGGCAGTGCACGGCACGCAGGGCGCAGCCTCGGCCAGTATCCGAGAGACGGTGGATGCACTGACCCAGCAAGTTATTCGTGCGCTGATGCGTTCACGCCCCGCAGGCGGCACCTTCCATATTGAAGACGTTCAGGACCAGGTGGAACTCGGTCTCATGCGTGGCGGCCACCATGAGGTGGCGCGAGCCTACGTGCTCTACCGCGAAAGGCGCGCGCAGGAGCGCGCAAAGCAGCAAGCCCAAGTGGCTCCGGTTGCTCCTGCCTTGCATGTGATAGACCAGGGTCAGCGTGTTGCATTGGATATGCAAGCCTTAACCGAGCGGATACGCACCGCGTGCGATGGCTTAGGCGCAGAGGTTAAGGCCGATCCCATTATTTCGGAAACACTGCGTAATCTTTACGATGGCGTACCAGTCGACGAGGTGTACAAAGCTTCGATTCTGGCGGCCCGGACTCTGATTGAAAAAGACCCGGATTACACCTATGCCACGGCACGCCTGCTGTTTCATACGATTTCGCGCGAGGTCCTGGGGCACGATGTGCCTGCGGCCCAAATGCAGCAGGCCTACGTAAACTATTTTCCAGACTTCATCAAAAAAGGCGTGCAATTTGAGTTGCTCGACGAGCAGTTGATGCATTTCGATTTAAAGCGCTTGGCTGGCGCACTCAAAGCGGAACGCGACTTGCAATTTGACTACCTCGGTCTGCAAACCTTGTACGACCGCTACTTCCTCCACAATCAAAAGACGCGTATTGAATTGCCTCAGGCCTTTTTCATGCGTGTCGCGATGGGCCTGTCACTGAAGGAGACGGATCGTGAAACCCGTGCGATAGAGTTTTATGAAATACTCTCCTCGTTTGATTTCATGTCGAGTACTCCCACCTTGTTCAATAGTGGTACCTTGCGCTCGCAACTGTCCTCTTGTTACCTGACGACAGTGCCGGACGATCTGGACGGCATCTATGAATCCATCAAGGAAAACGCCTTACTTTCCAAGTTCGCTGGCGGACTGGGCAACGATTGGACGCGTGTACGTGCCTTGGGCTCCCGCATCAAAGGCACCAATGGTGAATCCCAGGGTGTGGTGCCGTTTCTCAAAGTGGTGAACGATACCGCTGTGGCAGTGAATCAGGGCGGCAAGCGCAAAGGTGCGGTGTGCACCTATTTGGAAACCTGGCACCTAGACATAGAAGAGTTTTTGGAACTGCGCAAAAACACAGGCGACGATCGCCGCCGGACGCATGACATGAACACAGCGAACTGGATTCCAGACTTGTTCATGCGTCGCGTGATGGAAAAAGGCCAATGGACGCTTTTCTCCCCATCTAATGTGCCCGACCTGCATGACAAGTTCGGTGCTGATTTTGAAACGGCTTATGTGGCCTATGAACAGCAGGCTGCGCGCGGTGAAATCAAACCTTCGCGCACCTTAGAAGCCAGTGATTTATGGCGCAAGATGCTGACCATGTTGTTCGAAACAGGACATCCCTGGATTACTTTCAAAGATGCCTGTAATGTCCGTTCTCCGCAGCAACATGCCGGCGTGGTCCATTCAAGCAATCTGTGTACGGAGATCACCCTCAATACATCGGATACCGAAACAGCGGTTTGTAATCTGGGCTCCGTCAATTTGCTGCAGCATCTTAAAGACGGCGCGCTCGACCATGACAAACTCAAACGCACGATTACCACGGCGATGCGCATGCTCGACAACGTAATCGATATCAACTATTACGCTGTGAAGAAGGCGCGTGATTCCAACGTCCGCCATCGGCCGGTGGGTTTGGGCGTGATGGCTTTTCAAGACAGCCTTTACGCAATGCGCATCCCCTATGCCAGCGATGCAGCTGTGCAGTTTGCCGATACGTCCATGGAGGCCGTGAGTTATTACGCCTATTGGGCATCGACCGAGTTGGCGCGCGAGCGCGGAAGCTATTCGAGCTTCAAAGGCTCACTCTGGGATCGTGGAATATTGCCTTTGGACACACTGGACATGTTAGCTAAAGAGCGGGGTGGTTATGTCGAGGTAGACCGTTCTTCCACCATGGACTGGGACGCCTTGCGCCGCAAAATCGCCAAGGACGGTATGCGCAACTCCAACTGCGTGGCGATTGCGCCCACGGCGACGATCTCCAACATCATAGGCGTGGATGCGTCGATTGAGCCGTGTTTCGGCAATCTGTCTGTTAAGTCTAATCTTTCAGGCGAGTTCACCGTGGTTAACAGCTATCTGGTGCGCGATCTCAAGCGCATCGGCTTGTGGGATGATGTCATGGTGATGGATCTCAAACACTTTGACGGTTCTTTAAGCCCTTTGGACCGCGTTCCGAATGAGATCAAACAACTGTACGCCACGGCGTTTGAAGTCGAGACGCATTGGTTAGTAGAAGCAGCGGCGCGTCGCCAAAAATGGATTGACCAGGCGCAGTCACTTAATATCTATATGGCGGGTGCCTCAGGCAAAAAGCTGGACGAAACCTACAAGCTGGCTTGGTTGCGTGGACTAAAGACGACTTACTATTTACGTACGATGTCGGCAACCCATGCGGAGAAATCCACGATCAGCTCGGGCCGCATGAATTCGGTGTCGTCAGCGCAATCTGCAGCACCGTCAGGCGGCTCGCTGATGGCCGCTGCCGCTGCGGCTGCCCAAGAGCAAATGGGGCTCAGTGCCGGCGCAGCAACTGATATCAAGTTTTGTGGTGTTGATGACCCGACCTGCGAAGCGTGCCAGTAAGTAATTGGCCAACACAAGCCGTGTCAGCCCTGCTTACCGCGTGACGCAAAAGCGGCTACATAGCAAACTTAGTAATAGACGTAATAAAAGATATTGGAACCACTATGTTGACTTGGGATGAAGAAGTAAAGCCAGCCGCAGCGCAGCCATTTATGCCACGCACTGCGGAGGAAGATGGCCTGATGACTGGCCATGCGTCTGGTTTGAATGCGCAGGCATTGGCGGCGGCGGTAGATGTGCCGGTGATGCCCGCAGCAATGCCGGCCCCGAACGTGAAGCCCTTCGCTGGGACGCAGGCAGCTTTCCAGCGCGTGCGCGCGTCCGACAAGCGCATCATTAACGGGCAGACCGATGTGAACCAGCTGGTACCTTTCAAGTACAAGTGGGCGTGGGAAAAATACCTGGCAACTTGCGCCAACCATTGGATGCCGCAAGAAGTCAATATGACTCGCGATATTGCCCTCTGGAAAGATCCCAATGGTTTGACTGACGACGAGCGCCGTATCGTGAAGCGTAATCTCGGATTCTTCGTGACGGCCGACTCTTTGGCCGCCAACAATATCGTGTTGGGGACCTACCGCCATATCACAGCACCTGAATGCCGTCAGTTTTTATTGCGTCAGGCCTTCGAGGAAGCGATCCACACCCACGCCTACCAATACATTGTCGAATCGCTGGGCCTGGACGAAAGTGAAATTTTCAGTGCGTATAACGAAGTCCAGTCGATCCGGGACAAGGACGAATTCCTGATTCCTTTTATTGAAGCCATCATGGACCCGCATTTCCACACGGGCACCCCTCAAACTGATCAAACGTTACTGAAGTCGCTGATTGTGTTTGCCTGCCTGATGGAAGGTCTATTCTTTTACGTCGGTTTCACCCAAATTCTGGCGCTGGGGCGTCAGAACAAAATGACAGGTGCGGCGGAACAATACCAATATATTTTGCGTGATGAGTCTATGCACTGCAATTTCGGTATCGACCTGATCAACCAGTTGAAATTAGAAAACCCGCATCTATGGACGACTGAATTCAAAGCCGAGATTAAGGCCTTGTTTGAAAAAGCGGTCGAACTCGAATACCGCTACGCTGAAGACACGATGCCGCGCGGCGTCTTGGGCATGAATGCGTCGATGTTCAAAGGCTATTTGCGCTATATCGCTAACCGGCGTGCCACGCAGATCGGCTTGGATCCTTTATTCCCCCACGAAGAAAATCCTTTCCCTTGGATGAGCGAGATGATTGACTTGAAGAAAGAGCGTAATTTCTTCGAGACCCGAGTCATCGAG
>Ga0214921_10008168_pt1 | contig 13680 bp, 12 predicted proteins | sample LL1505_MetaG_FD_177992 | JGI IMG/M metagenome (GOLD analysis project Ga0214921, IMG submission 177992) | Freshwater microbial communities from Lake Lanier, Atlanta, Georgia, United States - LL-1505 | ecosystem: Environmental > Aquatic > Freshwater > Lake | place: USA: Georgia | collected... | reverse complement strand
AGCTGGCACTGTGTCTGGGCAAAACCATCGGCGGCGATCCGGTGATTGCCGAATTGACCCGCATGCCGCATCTGTTGGTAGCAGGCACCACCGGTTCGGGCAAATCGGTGGCGATCAATACCATGATCCTGTCGCTGCTCTACCGCCTGAAGCCGGAAGAATGCCGGTTGATCATGGTCGATCCGAAAATGCTGGAACTGTCGGTCTATGACGGCATTCCGCATCTGCTGACCCCCGTGGTGACCGATCCGAAAAAGGCCATTCTCGCGCTCAAATGGGCGGTGCGCGAGATGGAGGAACGCTACAAGAAAATGTCGAAGCTCGGCGTGCGCAACATCGACGGCTTCAACGCGCGTGTTGCCGAAGCCCGCGCCAAGGGCGAGGAAATCAGCCGCACGGTACAAACCGGCTTTGACCGTGAGACCGGACAAGCCGTCTATGAAACCGAGGCCATGTCGCTTGATGCGCTGCCCTATATCGTGATCGTTGTCGACGAAATGGCCGATCTGATGATGGTGGCGGGCAAGGACATCGAAGGCGCGGTGCAGCGGCTGGCGCAAATGGCGCGTGCGGCGGGCATCCATGTGATTCTGGCGACGCAACGCCCCTCGGTCGATGTGATCACCGGCACGATCAAGGCCAATTTCCCGACCCGTATCTCGTTTCAGGTCACATCGAAAATCGACAGCCGCACCATTCTGGGCGAGCAGGGCGCCGAACAGCTGCTCGGTCAGGGTGACATGCTGTATATGATGGGCGGCGGGCGGATCAGCCGCGTGCACGGACCCTTTGTCTCGGATGCCGAAGTGGAACGCGTGGTCGCGCATCTGAAATCGCAGGGCCAGCCGCAATATCTCGAAACCGTTACCGAGGATGACGGCTCGGGCGAGCAGGACCAAGCGGTGTTCGATCAGGGATCATTCGGCAGCGCGGGAACCGATCTCTATGATCAGGCGGTCGCCATTGTATTGCGGGACCGCAAAGCCTCGACATCCTATATCCAGCGCCGTTTGCAGATCGGCTATAACCGCGCCGCCTCGCTGATCGAGCGGATGGAAAACGAGGGCATTGTCGGTGCCCCCAACCATGCGGGCAAACGGGAGATTCTGCTTGAATCGGGGCATCGTGACAGTGACGACTGACCGGCACCGGAGCATGATGCGTGCGGCAACTGCTTTGGTTGCCCTGTTCGGCCTTGCGGCCACGATGGCGCATGCCTGGGCACAGACAGCCCCGCGTCCGCCGCTGCGGCCCGCTGAATTCGGACCTTCTGTGGCAACAAAACCCGCGCCTCCGGCCATAGCGGCCCCCGCTGCACCCGCAACGTCTCCTGTACCGGCCACGCCTTCCTCGGTGACCATCACCAAAGCGGAAGTCCCAAAACCGCTGCCGCTCCTTACTCCTGCACCCGAAGTGCTCAAACGCGTCAATGCGGCACTCAATGCCAGCCCCTATTTCAGCGCCTATTTTACCCAGCTTGTCGGCAATCGCCAGAGCGAGGGACAGGTCTATGTGATGAAACCGGGCAAGCTGCGGTTCGATTACGATCCGCCGGTGCCGACCGAAATCATCGCGGACGGCTCATCGGTGGCCGTGCGCGACACCAAAATGGCGACGCAGGATATTTATCCGATCGGCCAGACACCGTTGAAATTTCTGACCCGAGAGCAGATCGACCTTGCCCGCGATCTCAAAGTTACAGGTGTCCGGGTCGATCCGGACAGGGTGATCGTGGCGGTGGAAGATCATTCGACCTTTGCCGGCACGTCCAAAGTCACTTTGTTTTTCGAGCAACCGACTTTGTTGCTGAAACAATGGATTGTCGTCGATCCGCAAGGCGTCGAAATCAGTGTCGTGCTCAACGAGATCAACACCAAAGACCGGCCCGATCCCAAATTGTTCGTGATCGATTTCCAGACCTATAAATAAGTCTCTGGATAGGCCGTTTGCACCCTTGGGCGATACCATCGCGTCCGCTAAGGATTGTTGCACGTGAAACCCTGCCCGAAGGACAGCTCTGCCATGGCCATCACCATTGCGACTTGGAACATCAATTCTGTCCGTTTGCGGATCGGGCTGGTTGGTCGTTTTCTCGAAGAACAGCAACCCGATGTCTTGTGTCTGCAGGAAACCAAGTGCCATGACAGCCAGTTTCCCTTGTCGGATTTCCGCAAATTCGGTTACGAGCATATCGTCATCAACGGCCAGAAGGGCTATCACGGCGTCGCCATTGTCTCGCGTGTGCCGATCCGCTCCACCCATAACCTGTTTTTCTGCGACAATCCCGATGCCCGCCATATTGCGGCGGAACTGGGCGATGAGGGCGGTGGCCTGACCATCCATAATTTCTACGTTCCGGCGGGCGGAGATATTCCCGATCCCGAAGAAAACACCAAATTCGCCCACAAACTCGGCTTTCTCGAAGAAATGCGTCAATGGGGCCAGACCCAACAACCCGCTGCCAAAAAGGCCGTGCTGGTCGGTGATCTCAATGTGGCTCCGCTTGAAAACGATGTGTGGAGCCACAAGCAAATGCTCAAAATCGTGTCCCACACGCCGGTTGAAACCAATCTCATGACCAAAGTGATCGAGGACGGCGGCTGGGTCGATGCCATCCGCGCACAAAAGCCCGAGCCTGAAAAGGTCTATACATGGTGGAGCTATCGCGCAGCCGACTGGGATGCCGCCGATCGCGGCCGCAGGCTCGACCATATCTGGGTGTCCCCCGATCTGTCGGACGGCTTGCATGATCTGGAAATTTTCCGCGAGGCCCGTGGCTGGGAACGCCCGTCAGACCACGTGCCGGTGCTGATCCGCATCCACGTCTGACAGGGCTCAGAGCCCCTCGGTCTGTCCGGCTGACAGGTCGGTTTTCTGCTCGGACGGCGGCAGGATTTTCATCACTTTTTCAAGCGTGGCTTTGACATCGTGAAGTCGTTTGAGGATGTCGTTTTCCCACGACAGCACCAGATCGGGATATTCCTGCAACACCCGCTGCACCGCCATACGCGGAATAAAGATCAGCGAGGTCGGCGCCCGCGCGATGCCGGTGGCACGATAGCGCACCTCGGCCAGCAAAGCCGATTCATCGACCAGATCGCCCGAAAACAATTCCTGTGTCTCGGTGGTGTCAGTGGTAACCAGCGAGAGCTGCCCGTGCCGGATCAGATAGGCGCCGCTGGCCTTGTCACCCTTGCGGAACAGCACTTCTCCGGCCTGTGCCATGACTTCCTCGGACGAGAAGGCAAGAAGCCGCAAAGCCTCGTCATGAAACACCCGCAAGGCAGGCTGCTTGTAAAACAAATTGACGTCGTCTTGCAGGGCCATAAACAGTGAACCAATATTTTCAAACCACCAGTCGATAGCCACCCGCATCGGTGACCAGCAAAGGTGTTTCCATCGTGCTATTGTCTGTTCCACCCTCACTCTTTTGCCGCAGGCGGTAAATATGTGTTTCCAAAGTATGGGTGGATATCTGCGAATTATACCCCCAAATTTCGGCCAGCAGCACTTCGCGCGATACCGGCTGACCGTTGGCGCGATGCAGGAAACGCAGAATATTGATCTCTTTTTCCGTCAACCTCACCGCAGTACCATCGGGCAGGATCAATTGCCGCAAACCCGGGCGCAGCACATAGGCCCCCAGCATCAGCGTCGCGTCTTCGCTCGATTCATACATGCTGATATGCGCTCTGATGCGACCGAGCAGAAAACCGATCTGCACCGGCAGGCGGATCATTTCGTCGGTCTCGTCATCGCTTGCCGCATTCTCATCGCTCAACACCAGCAAAGGCTGGGTCAATCCGGCGGCGCGGATCTTGGCTGTCATCTCCTGATGGGGGGTATCGGCATCGGCCAGCAGAATGATTACATCGACCGGCAAACTATCTTCGTCGGGATCAGGCTTGTTCTGGATCAGCTCCGCGAACGAGCGGCATTGCACGCTCATGCCTCTGGCACTTTTGAGCGCTCCGACAAGATGCTGGTGACGGACTGTCAGACCATCCACAATGACGATATGATGAGCTCCGTGATGATCCCCTTGCATGAGAGTGCTTCCTTCCGGTCCGATCACAGCGCATGATGACACGATATGGGTAATTGATGGCATTCTCCAAGGCAAATAGTCCAATCACCGCCTTTGTCAGGCCCCGCCCTTCTGATCCGCGCCGCGGGATCATTGCAATCGGTACCTTGCGGCTGCCTTGCGCGCTGGGCCGCTCCGGCGTGACGCAACGCAAGCGCGAAGGGGACGGCGCCACACCCCGCGCCCGTCTCGCACCGATCCGCATTTTCTATCGACCTGACCAGAATTTAAAGCCGACAGGCAGGCGATTGCCGCAACAAAGGATCAAAACCACTGACGGCTGGTGCGATGCGCCACACTCGTTTGCCTATAACCGGCGCGTCACACTGCCCTTTGCACACAGCCATGAAAAGATGTGGCGGGATGACCATCTCTACGATCTGGTTATCGAAACCGACTGGAACCATTGCCCGCGCCGTCCCTCCCACGGCAGCGCAATTTTTATCCATCTGGCCCGCGCCGGTTATCAACCGACCGAAGGCTGTATTGCGCTCTCGCGCAAGGATATGCGGCTATTGTTGGCTGTGATTGACCGCATCGGCTGTTTCAAAGTGTGCTGAGGCTCAACGGTGCCCGAAAATGGCACTGCCCACCCGCACATAATCGGCACCCAACTGGATCGCTTCAGCATAATCCGCACTCATCCCCATCGACAGATGGGTCAGCCCATGGGTTTTGGCCAAACGAGCCAGAATTGCAAAATGCGGCGAGGGCGGTTCATCGACCGGCGGGATACACATCAAACCGCTGATCTGCAGCCCTAGCTCGCTGGCAAGAGCCAGAATCCCAGCAAGATCTTGTGGCAGCACTCCGGCTTTTTGCGGTTCGGCTCCGGTATTGACCTGCACCAGCAGGCGCGGCTTTTTCTCCAGCAATGGCCAATCTTTGGCAATCGCACGGATTACGCTTTCACGGTCCAGCGTTTCGATCACATCGAACAAAGCCAGCGCCTCGCGCGATTTGTTGCTTTGCAGAGGTCCGATCAGATGCAATTCGACATCGGGATAGCGGACCTTCAGTCCGGGCCATTTTTTCTGCGATTCCTGCACCCTATTTTCCCCGAACACCCGGTGTCCGGCTTCCAGCAAAGGCAGAATGTCGGGCGCATCGAAGGTTTTGGAAACCGCAACCAGAGAGACATCTTTGGGATCACGGTCGGCATCATGCGCCGCCATGGCGATATGGGACTGCACCCCGTGATAGCGTTGGACGATAGCCTGCTGGTCGGTCACTGGTTGGCCTTTCGCGTTGATCCGGTCACTCTACCCGTAGTCTTAAGCCAACAAATATTAAGCGGCAAATATTGACCGCAAAGCCCATTCGTGTCCTTAGTCAGACCACCTTGCGTGGTGAGCAACCACGTGTCCTTTGACTGATTCGAGACGGTGTTAGCAAAGTCATGATTGCCGAGCGTTACAACGCGCGTGAAGCCGAACCTAAATGGCAGCGCATCTGGGACCAGAAATCACTTTTTGAAACGCAAAATGATGATCCGCGTCCGAAATATTACGTCCTTGAAATGTTTCCCTATCCGTCCGGCCGAATCCATATGGGGCATGTGCGCAATTATGCGATGGGTGATGTCGTGGCGCGCTACAAGCGGGCCCGCGGTTTCAACGTCTTGCATCCGATGGGCTGGGATGCGTTCGGCATGCCTGCCGAAAATGCCGCCATGGCCAACAAGACCCATCCTGCCGCCTGGACCTATGCCAATATCGCCACCATGCGCGACCAGCTCAAATCCATGGGCCTGTCGCTGGATTGGAAGCGCGAACTGGCGACCTGCGATCCGCGCTATTACCGCCACCAGCAGCATATGTTTCTGGATTTTCTGAAAGCCGGCCTGATCGACCGCAAGACCGCCAAAGTGAATTGGGATCCGGTCGACCAGACCGTGCTGGCCAATGAACAGGTGATCGACGGTCGCGGCTGGCGTTCGGGAGCACCGGTCGAGCAGCGCGAATTGACGCAATGGTTCTTCAAAATTTCCGATTATGCGCAGGAATTGCTCGATGCGCTGGACGGGCTGGATCGCTGGCCTGAAAAAGTCCGCACCATGCAGCAAAACTGGATCGGCCGTTCAGAAGGCCTTTCCGTGCGCTTCGCGCTGAATCCCGCAACGACACCCAACAGCGACACCGCGCTGGAAATATACACCACACGCCCCGACACCCTGTTCGGCGCGCGGTTTCTGGCATTGGCTCCCGATCACCCGCTGGCCCGCGCAGCGGCCGCCAACAATCCCGAACTGGCTGCCTTTATCGAAGAATGCAAGCGCATCGGTACCGCGCAGGAAGCCATCGCCAAAGCCGACAAAAAAGGGTTCGATACCGGCATCCGCGCGGCACATCCGTTTGATCCGTCATGGGAATTGCCGGTCTATGTCGCCAATTTCATTCTGATGGATTACGGCACCGGCGCGATTTTCGGCTGTCCGGCCCATGACCAGCGCGATCTGGATTTCGTCAATGCCTATGGTTTAAGCGTGACGCCGGTGGTCTGCCCCACCGGCAGCGATGCCGCGACATTCACCGTGACTGATCTCGCTTATGACGGCGACGGCGTGATGATCAATTCGCGCTTCCTTGACGGCATGACCCCCGCGCAAGCCCGCGAAGAGGTCGCCAAGCGGCTTGAAGCGACGTTGCTGGATGGTGAGCCTGTCGGAAAGCGCAAGGTCAATTTCCGTTTGCGTGACTGGGGTATTTCGCGCCAACGCTATTGGGGCTGCCCGATTCCGGTCATTCACTGCGATGATTGCGGGACTGTTGCGGTTCCGAAACAAGACTTGCCTGTTGTGCTTCCCGATGATGTCACCTTCGATGTGCCGGGCAATCCGCTTGATCGCCATCCGACATGGAAGCATGTCGGTTGCCCGCAATGCGGCAAGCCTGCACGGCGCGAAACCGACACGATGGATACCTTTGTCGATTCCTCATGGTATTTCGCCCGTTTCACCAATCCGTGGAACGAGACCGATCCGACCGTGCCTGCCACCGTCGATCACTGGTTGCCGGTTGATCAATATATCGGCGGCATCGAGCATGCGATCCTCCACCTGCTCTATTCGCGCTTTTTCACCCGCGCCATGCACAAAACCGGTCATGCGGGCATCGACGAGCCGTTTGCCGGTCTGTTCACCCAAGGCATGGTGGTCCATGAGACCTATCGGGATGTTGACGGGCAGTGGATTTCCCCAGCCGAGATCGCGATTGTCAGCGATGGCAACCAGCGACAGGCCAGCCGTTTGAGTGACAAAACGCCCGTCAGCATCGGTGCGATCGAGAAAATGTCGAAATCCAAGCGCAACACCGTGGATCCGGACGATATTATCGGCACTTTCGGCGCCGATACCGCCCGCTGGTTCATGCTGTCGGATTCTCCGCCCGAGCGCGACGTGATCTGGACGGAAGAAGGCGTGCAGGGCGCGGCCCGTTTTGTCCAGCGTTTGTGGCGTGTGGTGTGCGACATTGCCACACTGGAAGACGGCCATACGGCCACACATGCCGAGCAATCGGCCCTGTCGATCCGCAAAGCGGCCCACCGCGCGCTGGCCCGCACCGAGGACGATGTCGAACGCCTGCGCTTCAACCGCTGCGTGGCGCATGTTTATGAACTCTCCAATGCCCTGCAATCCGCGATGGCCGAATGCGAAGGTCCGGCCTCGCAGGATCTGGTCACCGCCTTACGCGAGGCAGGCTTGATCCTGATGCAGATTGTCGCCCCGATGATGCCGCATCTGGCCGAGGAGTGCTGGTCCGTTCTGGGCGGTCAGGGTCTCGTTGCGGAAGCGGCATGGCCTTTGGCCGACCGCGGCCTGATTATCGAGAATGAATTCACCTATCCAGTTCAAATCAACGGCAAGAAACGCGCTGATCTGACGATTGCCCGTGATGCTGATCAAAAAACCGTTGAGATGGCTGTTTTAGCTCTCGACGCGGTGCAAAAGGCATTGGACAATCAGGTTCCGAAGAAGATCATCGTTGTTCCGCAAAGGATCGTCAATGTGGTCGTCTAAACCTGTTTCCAAATTCATTGCTGCCGGTCTGATGGCGCTTGCGCTTGCTGGCTGTTTCCGTCCGCTCAACGGCGAGTTCGGCAAGGACAACTCGACCATTGCCAAAGAACTGGCTTTGGTGGATGTCGAGCCGATGTCCGATACATTGGGCCATTTTCTGGTCCAGAATGTGCTCTTCGAATTGAACGGCGGCACGCTGCCAACCAAGCCCCGCTATAAATTGACCATGAAAGCCACCAATTCGCTGACCACTCCGGTGATCGACTCCTCATCGGGCCGTGCGGATGTCGGATCTGTGCTCACATCTGTGACATTTGTGCTGGCGCGTATCGATACCGGTGCCGAGATCGGCCGTGGTGTGGTCAATTCATCGGCCACCTACGACCGGATGTCGCAACGCTTTTCCGCAGCCCGCGCACGCCGCGACGCTGAAATCCGCGTGTCACAGGCCATGGCCGAAGATATACGCACCCGCGTCGCGACTTTGTTGCTGAACCAAAAATGATCCGATGACGGCGCTCAAAGCGGGTGAAGTCGAGGCATTTCTCAGACGGCCCGATCCGCGTTATCCGCTTGTTCTGATTTACGGGCCCGACCAGGGCCTTGTTTCGGAACGGGCGCGTTTGCTGGCCCGTTCCGCGGTTGAAAACCCCGATGATCCGTTCCAGTTGATCCGCATGGATGGCGACCAACTGGCCATCGATCCGATGCGGCTGGTTGACGAAGCCCATACTGTGCCGATGTTTGGCGGCAAACGAAGTATCTGGGTCAGAATGGGCAACAATCCTCTCGCAGAGGCCATTGGCCAATTATGCTCCGTGCCACCCCGCGATGTGCTCATTGTTCTGGAAGCAGGCGAATTGACACCCAAAAGTCCCTTGCGCAGCCTGATCGAAAAAGCCTCCACAGCTGCTGCTTTGCCTTGTTTCGGCGACGAAGGCCGCAGCCTTTCCGATCTGGTCGATCAGGGCCTGAAACAATACGGTTTGCAAATCGACCGCGATGCCAAAGAGGTTCTGATCGAACGTCTGGGTGCCGACCGTCTGATGTCGCGCAACGAAATCGACAAATTGGCGCTTTATGTCAGCGGCCGCCCGCGCATTACGCTGGCCGATGTCGATGCCATGATGGCCGATACCGGCACGGTCAATCTCGACCAGCTGATTTATGCAGTGTTTGTCGGTGCAAGCGGCAATGCCGATGAAATGCTGCGCCGTTGTCTGGCCGAACATATGGATGCCGGCGTGATCGTCGGCTCTTTGTTGCGCCATGCCATGCAATTGCAGCAATCACGCGCTTTGCTCGATCAGGGCAAGGATATGGCCACAATTAGCCAGGCCTCACGCCTGCATTTCAAGCGCAAAAACGCTTTCGAGCAGCAAGTCCGGCACTGGAAGCGCGAAGCACTCGATACAGCCATCGCACATCTGTTCGAGGCGCAGACAATGGCACGCAAAAGCTCGGCTCTGGGAGAAAGCATCGTGTCCCGTTGCTGCCTGCAACTGTCGCTGGCCGCCAGACGGCGCGGCTGATCTTTAGCGGCGCAGTCTCTGGCAGAGATCTTCAAGCTGATCAAGCGTCTTATAGCGGATTTTCAACTCGCCGCCCTGTCCGCTGTGCGAAATGCTCACTGTCATTCCGAGCTGGTCTTCCAGAATCTTTTCGATGGCACGGGTATCGGCATCTTTTTGCGGGGACTGGCGCGGATTGTGCGCTTCGCCCTGCTCGCTTTCGGGTTGACGCGACAGTTTTTCGAGGTCGCGCACACTTGATCCGCGTTCAACCGCCAATTTGGCGACCATTTCGGGATTGGTGACAGCCAGCAAAGCACGGCCATGACCGGCGGACAGCTGGCCCGAGCGCAGCAATTCCTTGACGCTGTCAGGCAATTTCATCAAACGCAGCGTATTGGCGATATGCGAGCGGCTTTTGCCGATCATCTTGCCCAGATCGGCCTGTGCATAGTCAAATTCCGCCATCAGACGCTCGTAACCGGCGGCTTCTTCGATCGGATTGAGGTCGGCGCGCTGGACATTCTCGATAATCGCCATTTCAAGCGCATCGCGGTCGCTGGCTTCGACGACAATGATCGGCACTTCGTGCAGTCCGGCCCGTTGTGCGGCCCGCCAGCGGCGTTCACCGGCGATGATTTCAAACACATCGGCCAAGCCTGCCTGCTCGCGCACGACAATCGGCTGGATAATGCCTTTTTCACGAATCGAGTTGGCCAGTTCCTCGAGATCGACCTCGGCAAAGGTCTTGCGTGGATTGCGCGCATTGGGGCGGAGAAACTCGGTCGGAACCTTGCGGGTTCCTGTCCGGCCAGAATTGGCCTCGTTTGTTTCGCTACCGACATCACCCATGAGGGCAGCGAGACCACGGCCCAAACGTGATCGGGTTTCTTCGGCCATTGAGACAATTCCTTCCGATATTATCAAGCCGCGACAGCGGCCTGTCTTTCACGACGGATCACTTCGGAGGCCAGTTTCAAATAGGCCTGTGACCCCGTGCATTTCAAATCATAGAGGAGAACGGGCTTTCCGTAGGACGGAGCCTCGGAGACCCTGACATTGCGCGGAATAACCGTGTCATAAACCTTGTCACCCATGAAATCGCGCACATCCTTGACCACCTGACCCGACAGATTGTTACGCGGGTCGAACATGGTCAACACAATGCCTTGAATGGTCAGGCGCGGATTGAGCGAGGAACGGACCTGTTCAACCGTCTTCAACAGCTGGCTCAAACCTTCAAGCGCGAAAAACTCGCATTGGAGCGGCACCAAAACGGCATCAGCCGCCACCATCGCATTGATGGTCAACAGGTTGAACGATGGCGGGCAGTCGACCAGAATATAGGAATAGGGCGGCAGACCGGCGGCAATCCGCGTTTCATGCAGCACCAGCACAGCGCGTCGCAACCGGTGGGCGCGGTCTTTCTCCGAGGAAATCTCCATTTCAACACCCAACAGATCGAGTGTAGAGGGCGCAACCATCAAACGGGGCACATCGGTCGGCAATATCGCCTGATCAAGGCTGGCAGTGCCCACCAGCACGTCATAGGTGGAGACACGACGGTCCTTGCGCGCCACACCGAGGCCGGTGGAGGCATTGCCTTGCGGATCAAGATCCACAATCAACACGTCTTCGCCAATGGCGGCCAGCGCGGTTCCCAGATTGATCGCCGTGGTGGTTTTACCAACGCCGCCCTTTTGGTTGGCGACAACAAGAACCCGTGGGGCCGATCCGACAGGGCGAAGGCAATTGGCAAGTGTGGTCATTTCGATCAGAGCTCCTGCTCGCTCTCAACTCTGGCAACCTGTGTCAGGCTGACAATGCGGCCTGCAAGATCAGTCTTGCTTGGCAGTAGAGACGCCCTGAATATCCAACATTTAGTGGCTTTGGTCAATTCATTATCTACATCTTGTCCCTTTAGAAACAGTCCTTCCGCCCCTTTTTTCAACAGGGGTTCGGCCATTTCGATCAGTTGATCGAGGCTGGACAGTGCCCGCGCCGAGACCAGTTCGATATCCCGCTGCAAAAGCGCAGGCATGGCCTCGTCAACCCGACAGTCATGGACAATCACCGACAGGCCAAGCGCACGGGCGGCCTCGCGTAAAAACGCGGCCTTGCGCCCGTTACTCTCGACCAGATGCATCTCGCGGTCCTGATCGATCCATGTGCTGGCCACAACCAAACCGGGAAATCCGGCGCCTGATCCGAAATCGGCCCAACGGCGGATATCGGGGCGCAAAGAGGCCAATTGCAGCGAATCGGCGATATGGCGCATCCAGACCTCTTCCAGCGTGCGCGGACCGACCAGATTCTTGATTGTTTGCCAGCGGCGCAGCAAAGCAACGAGCTGATCGAGACGCTGTTCTGTTTCACGTGAAACAGGGCAGAGAGCCAAGGCTTGCAATTTATCGGCGGAAGCAGACATCAGGCAGCATGATCCCGATCACGTTGACGTTTGGCATGAGCGGCCAGCAGTGTCAGCGCCGCCGGCGTCATCCCCTCGATCCGTGCCGCATGGCCGACCGTCAACGGCTTAACGCTGACCAATTTGACCTGCAATTCAGTGGACAAACCAGGCAGACCGGTAAAATCAAACCCCTCGGGCAACAGCAGATTTTCATCGGCTCGGAAGGTTTCGATATCACGATTCTGGCGATCGAGATAAACAGAATAGCGTGCATCCGAGCTGATCCGGTCGATTATTGCCGGTTTGATCTTTGACAGTTCCGGCCAGATCAGGGACAATTGCGCCCATTCGATATCGGGATGGGCGAGCAGATCGAAAGCCGAGCGGCGAATGCCGTCGAGGTTGACATTCAACCCCTTCGCCCGCGCCTCGTTGGGTGTCACGTTCAAACCGTCGACCAAACGCCGCGCTTCAAGCAATTCGGCCTGCACCTGACGGTGATGGGCTGCCCGTAGCGGACGCACACAACCAACCGACAAACCCCAATCGGTCAAACGCTCGCCGGCATTGTCACTGCGCAGGCTCAGCCGATATTCGGAGCGCGATGTGAACATGCGGTATGGCTCGGTCACGCCATGGGTCACCAGATCATCGACCATCACGCCGAGATAGGCGCGGGCGCGATCGATGATCATACCCTCCTGTCCCCGAGACCGGCGGGCCGCATTGATACCGGCCAGAAGGCCTTGGGCGGCGGCCTCCTCATAACCGGTGGTGCCATTGATCTGGCCAGCCAGAAACAATCCGACGCGCGATTTGGTTTCAAGCGTAGCGGCCAATTCACGCGGATCGATATAATCATATTCAATCGCGTAGCCGGGCCGGATGATAACCACCTGTTCGAGACCGGGGATAGACCGCAGAAAAGCCTCCTGCACATCGGCAGGCAGCGAGGTCGACAGGCCGTTGGGATAGACGGTCGGGTCATCCAGACCTTCGGGCTCGAGAAAAATCTGGTGGCGGTCACGGTCGGCAAAACGGACGATCTTGTCCTCGACGGAAGGACAATAGCGCGGACCACGCCCCTCGATTTGGCCGCTATACATGGCAGAGCGATGCAGATTGTCTCGTATGATACGGTGTGTTTCAGCCGTGGTATAGGTAATCCCGCACGCAATTTGTGGCGTGGTGATCGTCTCTGTCAAAGCGGAAAACGGCTCGGGAATGTCGTCGCCCTCTTGCCGTTCCAACTGGCTCCAGTCAATCGACCGGCCATCAAGCCGTGCAGGTGTACCGGTTTTCAATCGGCCCATCGTAAAACCAAGGGAGCGCAGGCTTTGCGCCAGACTTTTGGAAGGCGGATCACCGACCCGTCCGGCTTCTTCCCGCTCGTCACCGCGATGGATCAAACCGTTCAGAAAGGTCCCGGTTGTCATGACAATAGCCCCGGCTTTGATCTCGGTGCCATCGGCCAGCGTCACGCCGGTCAGCCGATCACCCCCAACAATCAAACCCGCAACTTCTGCGGCTCGCAGGGTCAGATTTTCTGTTTCTGACAATAGCTGCTGGACTGCCGCGGCATAGAGTTTGCGGTCGGCTTGTGCGCGGGGACCGCGCACGGCAGGCCCTTTGCGCTTGTTCAACACCCGAAACT
>Ga0214921_10008167_pt1 | contig 13681 bp, 12 predicted proteins | sample LL1505_MetaG_FD_177992 | JGI IMG/M metagenome (GOLD analysis project Ga0214921, IMG submission 177992) | Freshwater microbial communities from Lake Lanier, Atlanta, Georgia, United States - LL-1505 | ecosystem: Environmental > Aquatic > Freshwater > Lake | place: USA: Georgia | collected... | reverse complement strand
TGATTATTGGGGCGGTGGCGGCAGGCTCTCGCTGGTCACCGGCGCAATCCCGGGCCGCGGTGCTTTGGCCGCATTGACCGCATCGTCATCAACAAAGCCATTGGCCTGCCGGTCCTCGAATTTGGGCTCGGCCAGTTGCGCCCCGATCATGCCGACAATTTGCGGGGCTTCGGCATAGTTGCCGTGCTTGAAGATATCCTGCACGCTCATTTTGCTCAGATCATAGACGCGCACACCCAAACGGGCGATTTCGGCGCGGTGCTCGCTGTTGTTGAGATCAAGCGCTCCGACGCGGGTGCGCGACCCCGCCAGCGCACCGGAGATCGACAGGGCCTTGTCATCGGATGCCGCAAACACCGATACGCGGGTGACATTGCCCAACCGCGCCATCTGCCCGCGAAACACATCAAGCCCGATATCGGGGGAAGCCAGCATGATCTCGCCCAAGCGTCCGCCCAGATCGGCCTGTCCGCCGATCGCATTCTGCCGCAGGGCTTCCATCGCCAGCCATGTGCCCATCGAATGGGCCAGCACATGCACACGCCCCACACCCGGCGTGGCAGCCACATCGCGCATCAACCGTTCCAGCGTATCGCGCGAGGCGGTCGCGCTGTCCTTGTCGGTGACATAGGCGAACAGATCGCGTTGCGAGGGCCATGTAAACAGCACCGGCACACCGGAAAACTGCGCATCCTCGACCACCTGCGCCAGCCGGTAACGGGCCTCGTCATAGCTGGTGTTGAATCCATGCACGAAAATCAGCACATCGCGCGACACCCCGACACGGCCCGACAGAGTGGTGGCCAGTACCGAACGGAAATTCTCGGCATCCATCGGACGCTGGGCACCCAAGACAAAATGGCGAGCCTTGTTCTCGGAGGTAATGCTCGGCCGTTCGATAATGCCGGCGCGGTGCCCGGGAGGGACGCTGACGCTGGTCGAGAAATAGCTTGGTTCGGTGCCGATCTCTCCGGTCATCTGGCCCTTGCTGTTGAGCTTGCGGGTCGAGGCCACCAGAATGCGCACATCATGCGGATCAGCGCGCTGCGACCGCCAGATGGCAGTCGGGGAGGCAAAATCGCTGGTCACGCTGTCAATGGTCGGCGAACAACCCGCCAGCATCGCACCAATACCGGCCATCACCATCAATCTACCGATTGGCGACATGAAGGATAACGTCATTATTATCTGTTCCAATTCCATCACATTCGGCACCAGAGCCATAACCAAGGTCAAGCGCGAAGGCACGATCGATCGTGATCAAAAAATAACCATAACTCTCCCTGAAGGCTATTCACGACAATTCTGTCAGAATTTGGAAGATTTTGCACTTTCATCCGCTTAAGCGATGTCATAGAGTTATAAAAGTAGCGATTTGTTTAATTTTTGTTTTTTTGTTGTTCACCGCGTTTCGATCCATTCATTTTTGGCTCTCGCTATGCCGCCTCTTTTGCGCAGAATTTTCTTGTTTTTGTCTATCGGTCTGGTCGGTCTTGCCCTCGACAGCCTGTGCTATGCGCTGATTTTCGACGCGAGCAAACACTCGGCATTGAGCCGCTTTGTCTCTTTGTGTCTGGCCACCCCCGTGACATGGGCGTTGAACCGCTGGCTGACCTTTTCAGCTTCGGGCCGCACCAAACGTCACGAAGCGCTGCGCTATGGCGTGGTGACGGGTGTCGCGCAGAGTTTCAATCTGTTTTTCTTCATGTTTTTGCGTTGGCTGCGGCCCGATATTGCGGACCAATGGTTGATCATTGCCAGCGCGGTAACGGCGGCGGGCCTGTCTTTCTCCGGTCATTTTTTATTCAGTTTTGCGCCAACGATCCGCAAAGCATCGCCTGAAAGCCTTTAACATGACACCAACTGCCAATGTGCTGATTATCGGCGCAGGGCCGGCCGGCCTGACTGCGTCCTATTTGCTGACCAAACAGAAACACACCGTGATCGTGCTGGAACAGGAACCGGAGCTGGTCGGCGGCATCAGCCGCACCGTGCGCCATAACGGCTTTTTGTTCGATATCGGCGGGCACCGTTTTTTTTTCGAAATCCCGCGCTGTGGTGGAGTTGTGGAACGAAATCCTGCCCGATGATTTTATCGAACGGCCGCGCCTGTCGCGTATTTTCTACGACGGCAAATTCTATTCCTACCCGCTGCGCGCCTTCGAGGCGCTGGCCAATCTGGGCCTGTGGACCTCGGCAAGCTGCATGCTGTCTTACGCCTGGGCGCGGCTGACGCCGATCCAGAACCCGAAAAGCTTTCACGAATGGGTCCGCAACCAGTTCGGCGAAAAGCTGTTTTCGATCTTTTTCCGCACCTATACGGAAAAGGTCTGGGGCATGTCCTGCGACGATATTTCAGCCGATTGGGCCGCCCAGCGGATCAAGGGCCTCAGTCTGGGATCGGCGATCTGGAACGCTCTGACCCGCAATATTCTGTCCCCCAAACAAGACAGCAACGGCCAACCGGTCATCAAAACCCTGATCGAAAGCTTCCGCTATCCACGGCGCGGACCGGGCATGTTGTGGGAGGCGGCTGCCGAAAAAACCCGCGCACAGGGCGGGCTGATCATGATGGGCGAACAGACCATTGCGGTGGAATGGCTCGACACACACAAATTATGGGAAGTCACCACCCGCACCGCGGACGGCTTACAGCATAAATATCACGGCAAGCATGTGATCTCGTCCGCTCCCTTGCGCGAACTCGCCACCATGCTGAAACCCGCCTTGCAATCGACCCACGAGGCACAAAAACTCGCCTATCGGGATTTTCTGACGGTTGCGCTGATCGCCAAGGACGACAAGGATTTTCCCGACAACTGGATTTATATCCATGACCCTGCGGTCAAGGTCGGTCGCGTCCAGAATTTCCGTTCATGGTCCCCCGAAATGGTGCCCGATCCGGCTCTGACCTGTCTGGGTCTGGAATATTTCTGCTTCGAGGGCGACGGCCTGTGGACCATGCCGGATACAGAGCTGATCGAGCTGGCCAAACGCGAGATCGAGCAGATCGGTCTGGTGCGCGCCAATCAGGTGATCGACGGCGTGGTCGTGCGCCAGCCCAAAGCCTATCCGGTCTATGACGAGCATTACCGCAGCCATGTCGCGGCAATCCGCGCCGAGATCGAGCGGCGTTTCGAGACCCTGCATCTTGTCGGCCGCAACGGCATGCACAAATACAACAATCAGGATCACGCCATGATGACGGCGATGCTGACGGTGGAAAACATTCTGGCCGGTTCGCGCCGTTACGATGTCTGGAATGTCAACGAAGACGCCGAATATCACGAGGCAGGCTATGAGGGCGCCTCCGACGCGCTCGGCAGCGAAAGACTGGTGCCGAACGGCATCAAAGACTGACGGCAAGCCCCGCGCAACACAGGATCACAAATCATGCTGCGCGGGTTTTGGCTACCCCTCAGAAGCCGACAGGCCGCAACGAGCCGACGGTGATGCCGTTCCAGTTTTTCAAAACCGGGGTCAGCAAGGGTGTAAAGGCCTGCTGTTGATTGTCCGACATCGGCAGGAATTTCCGGATCAGGGCGGCCATCATCACCTGCGCACCGCGTCCGTTGCCGTCGTCGCATTTCAGCGCAATGCCCAATCCCTGTTCGGGCAGCGAGGCGCAATAGACGCCTTCGGCTCCGGTTTTGCAAAACAGTTTCTCGCCCAACAGCGTCATCGCCTCGGTATCGAAGCGTCCCGTGCCCGCCACCATGAACGGATGCGCCGCCGCGGCCTTGCGCATACGGGCAAAGGCTGCGGCGCGGCCCGAATCCAGACCATGCCCCGTGCCGATCCGCGTAAAGGCCGTCGCCAACCCGCGCAACGGCATGGCATAGGTCGGGATCGAGCAGCCATCGGTGCCGCAGACATCATCGCCCAAAGCCGCGCCGGTCATCTCGGTCAAGGCCGCCTTGATGCGCTTTTGCACCTCGTGATCGGCTTTGACATAGTCCTTGGGGTCGGTCTCCAGATGACAGGCGACGCAGATAAATCCTGCATGTTTGCCCGAACAATTGTTGTGCAGCGCCGAGGGCTTGCCGCCGGTCGCAGCCAGATCACGGGTGGCGGCCTCGCCCATCGGCCAATGCGCGCCGCATTCCAGACAGCCCGATGTCTGACCGGCTTTTTGCAAAATCGAGGCGGCAGTTTGCGCATGCAGCATCTCTCCCGAATGGGAAGACACCGTCAGCGCAATTTCAGCCTCGCTCAACCCGAAGCGATCCACCGCGCCGGTTTCAAACAAGGGCAGAGCCTGAATGGCTTTGACGGCCGAGCGCGGGAAAATCGCCGCATCGGCATCGCCGCGGGCAAACATCTCTTTGCCGTCGCTATCCACCACCAGCACCGAACCGCGATGGCAGCTTTCCACCACATCACCGCGCATGACCTCGACCAGAACCGGATGTGTCATCCCTGATTTCCTTTTTGATGCCCGACACGCGATTGTGCCACGAACAAAACCACCGCCAACAGATCGGCGGCCCACCACCACGCCTGCCATGCTCCATGGCTGACAGCCAGCACCGACAGGTTGAAAATCAAAAACGCGCCGACAGCACTGCGCAAGCCATGCTCCAGACGCGCAATCGCCCCGAGCAACAGCCACAACAGGCCCAGCATCACCGCGCAACCCAGCAATCCTGTTTCCACGAACACCTGCAAACACAGATTGTGCGGATGCCCCTGCATGAAGCCATATTTCAAGTCACCCGTGGCTTGCGGAAAGCGCGGATCGCCGATCATGCTGAACGAGCCGTTGAAGCCATAGCCGATCCACGGTGATTGCAGCACCGCTTCGCCAAAACTCTTCAAAATCGGCAGGCGGTCGGTGGCCGAGGCTTTCAGCAAGCCCGCCGTCTCCAACCGCGTGACGATATCGAACACCGCCACGCCCCACCATGGCGAGGTCAGCGTGGCCAAAACGCCTGTGCCGAACACCAGCCAGCGGGTCAGCACAGGCCAGATATAATAAAAGCCGTATCCGATGGCGGCGATCACAAAGCCTAGCTTGGCCGCCGATTTGGTCGAGATCGCCACCATGACGGCCACAACCAAAGCCGTCAGCACTGCGAGCCAACGATGATGCCGCAGCATGTATAGGGCCGGAAACAGCGCCAGCGAGATGATCATCACACTCTGGTTCAACCGCGGCGCTTTTTGCTGCAATCCGAGATAGGCATGCAGCATCATGCCGGTGCGCAATTCGATCATCAGCAAAAAGCTGGTCAGGATCAGCGAAGCCGCCAGCACATAGGGTGAAACCCTGCTTGTTTCACGGTCGACAAGCGCAAGCAGGGCAAAAGCCAGCACGGTGACCGACAAAACCTCGGCCCCCAGAACCTTGGCAGCCCCCGCAGGATCAGCCGTCCAGCCCAAAGCGGCAATACCCAGTCCCAGACTGAGCCAAACCAGCAGGGGCGTGGAGGCCAGCTTGATCCTGCAGGCATTGAGACTGCCCCGCAAGCCATGATGCCAGATCAGGATCATCAGATAGATCCCCGCCAGAGGCACCGTCGCGCGATAGGCGAACAGACACAGCGGAAACACCACGAACCAGAACAGATCCGGCAGCACCAGCTTCAACAGATCGAATGGCCAGAATGAACGCCCCGAACGGGTGCGCTCGCCCAGCGGGATCAGGTTTTCGTCCATTGCCGTTCCATCATTTTCACAGTCCGCATCAGCCTCGTAAAGGCATAGAGCATGGCCACGGCAAACCCGTAACGCCCCCCTGCAATATGGCCGCGCAACAGATAGGCCCGCAGGAAATCGAACGGAAAGCCGAAAAACAGCCGCAAGGTCAGGCTCGCCATCGATTTCTTCGGCACATTCTCGGCCAAAGCCGTGGTGTAGCGGTTCATCTTGTCGAGCTGATGGGCAAAATCCTGCATCCAGTAATGCAGCACCAAACCCTTGAAGCGAACCACCGGAACGCTTTTGGGTGAGGCAATCGCATCCCATGTCGCATGGTCGGGAAAGCGGACGATCCGACGGTCATAAAGCCTGATCCGGTCTATCCGGTTGAACCGCCAAGGCTTGCCATTGCCGAAGGGCGGCACGGCGGAAATCCTCAGCCAATAGCACGGCAGGGGCGGAAGACCGGCGGCAAACAAAGCCCGGATTTCTGCCCGCAATTCTTCCGACAACACCTCGTCGCCGTCCAGATTCAGCACCCAGTCATTGCGGCACTGGTCTTCGCCGAACCGCTTTTGCGCCCCGAAACCGGGCCAGTCATGATGGATCACCCGCGCGCCTGCCGTTTCGGCGATCAGCACCGTGTCATCGTCCGAGCCGGAATCGATCACGATCACCTCATCGGCCAGATCCCGCACCGACTCGATCACCGCCCGCAATTTGCGGGCCTCGTTTTTGGTGATGATGAAACAGGAAAATCCCATAAGAGCCTCGAGCCTGATCCGGTTACAGGCCGGCTTGCGGGTCACGCGACCCTTCAAGCAAGCCGATATAGGCCTTGATGGCCCTACTCCACTGCAACTCCCCATGCGCACGCCGGCGGGCTGCCTGTCCAAGGGTTTGCCGCAATGCGCCATCCCCCAGCAGACGGGCCAGAGCCTCGGACACAGCATGCGGGTTTGCGCCATCGCAGACAAGGCCCGTCACCCCGTCATGCACAGCATCGACTGCCCCGCCTTCCGATCCCGCCAGCGACGGCAGGCCATACCACGCCGCCTCGCAATAGCTGATGCCGAACCCTTCCACCGACGATCCCTCGCGCCGCACCGGCATGGCGAACACCGTGGCACGCTCGAACAAGGCGGCTTTCATATCGTCATCGACACGCCCCAGAAAGCGCACATGGGCGGTCATATCCAGATCTGCCACCAACTGTTTCAAGCGGTCGCCATCCTCGCCGCCACCGGCCACCAGATAGACCAGACCGGGGTGGCTGGCCACCAGAGCGGGCAAGGCGCGGATCACCTGATCAATCCCTTTGCGCGGCTCCAGCCGTGAGAGGGTCAGCAAAACGGGAGCGTGGACATCAAGCTGTCCGGCCAGTCTGGCGCGCATGGCGGCAGAGGCGGCAGGCTGCGGGCCAATCGGCGGGTTGATCACCACAGGGGCATGATCGGGCGCGAGATAATCAACCAACTGGCTCGCGGTAAAACGCGAGTTGGCAATCACCGTCGAGGCTTTGGCGAATGAGGCGGCAATGCGCTTGTGTTTGCGGGCCGACGGCTGTTGCGGAAACTCCATGCCATGCGCCAGCACCACCACGGGCATCGGGACATCCGGCAAATATTCTATGCTTTTATAGGAATCGGCAAACACCGCCGTGATGGCGCCCGAGGCCAAAAGCGCCTTGGCCTTGCGCATCTTGCGCCAGCGCCGCAACGGACGCGGACCGCCAAAGCGTTCCAGCGGATAATCGGTCACCCAGTCCCCTGCGCCTTGTCCGCGCGCACGGTCGGCCAATACATGCACTTGCTTGCCTTCGGCCCGCAAAGCCGAAACCAATCCGCCCATCAAATTTTCTATCCCCCCCATATCGGGCGGGAAACATTGCGTCAGGATCAGGATCAATCCGGTTGATCCTCTTTCTTCTTGCCGGCAGCAGCCCTCAGGGTTTTGGTCCCGGCCTGTCTGGTGCCAGCCGATTTGGCACCCGGCGCTTTCACTGGCACGGGCTGGACATCCACCTCAGTCGCAACCATGGTTTGCGGCGGTTCAACCGCATCGAACAGGGTTTCAACCGGCCCCGTCATGGCAGCTTCCTCGGCGGTGCGGGCGGCCTTTTTCTTGGCGGTTTTGGCAGCGGTTTTGGCCACGGCCTTGGCAACGGTTTTCACGAATTTCTCGCCGCTCATCACCGCTTCGACCCCGTTATCCCCCAAAGGCAGGGCGACGGCTTTGACCTTGGCGACTTTCTTTTTCGGCAATTTGTTGCGCCGTGCCGCAACACGCAGGCGCATGACGTTTTCCTGCATCAGCTCCATCTGCATCTGCTGCATTTCGGACAGACGCTGCCATTGCTTGGTCAACAGATAATCGAGCTTTTCCTGCACATGGCGGATTTCGAGTTCGGCCTTCAGATTCACCTTGTAATCGTTAAGCGCGCGCAGGCGATCCTTGGCCTCCTGCCGCTTCTGGCTCATCATGATGATCGGGGCCTGAATGGCGGCGATGCACGACAGGATAAGATTAAGCAGAATAAACGGAAAGGTATCGAACGCCTTGTCAGGGCCGAGCGCCACATTCACGCCCATCCAAAGGGCAAGCACGGCAAAGAAGCTGATCAGAAACGCCCATGAGCCGCCGAACGAAGCCAGATGATCGGACACCCGCTCGCCGAAACTGCGGTGTTCCTCGAATTCGTCTTCGATGTTTTCGACGACCGTCTCGTGATGCGCCATGGAGTCAGCCACCTGCTGGTCCAGCACCGACAATTCGCCATGCTCGAGCTTCAGCATCTCCTCGACATAGATCGTGCGGTAGCGCTCGACCTCGGTCAGATCGATATAGCCGTCATCGGGGAGATTGGGATAATCCTCGCGGATGCGGTCGAGCAAGGTGGGTCGCAGGGAATCAACCACCACAAGCCGCTTGCGCGGCAATTCACGGCCGGTAATGGCACAGATGATCTTCTTCGTGCGCGCCGCGCTGATGGTCTCATCAGCAATCACGCGTGGAGCCTGTTCGGTCATCGCGTTTCTCTTCTGTGTTGATCAAGATCCGGTGGTGAAAGATTGCCCTGCGCCAACAGGTCAACCCAGCTAGGGATGCACCGAGGCACTCAAAGACGCAAGCGCTTTTGTGAAAATCGGTGCGATTTGGAGGTTTTTATCAAAGCCCTGTTTTACAGTTAAATCACCCAAAATCCTTACCCCAAGCGCTGCACCACCTCGTCGGCAATCGCCAGCGAGGCTGTCAGGCCGGGGCTTTCGATGCCGTACAGGTTGACCAGTCCCGGTATGCCGTGAACCTGCGGGCCGTCGATCCGGAAATCGGGGGCGGGATCATCGGGGCCGCAGATTTTGGGGCGGATACCCGCATAGCCCGCACTCAGACTGTCGGGCGGCAAAGCGGGCCAATAGCGGCGGATCGCCTCGTCAAACCCTTCGAGGCGGCGCGGATCGACCTCGTAATCGATCGCGTCGATCCATTCGACATCGGGACCGAAGCGGGCCTGTCCGCCCAGATCGAGCGTCAGATGCACACCCAGACCATGCGCATGCGGGGCGGGATAGATCAGATGCGAGAAGGGGGCGCGGCCCGACAGCACGAAATAATTGCCGCGCGCATAATTGGTGGGGGGAATAAAGCCTTCCGCCAACCCCTCCATCTTGCGCGCCACCGTGCTGGCATGCAGACCGGCGCAATTGATCAGGCAACGGGTGGTCAGGCTGAAGGGCTCGGCCCCGCCGCAATCCAGCGTGATCAGATTGCCGCCCAGTTCGGCCCGCAAAAACGGGGTGTGGAAAGCCAGCGAGGCACCGGCTGCTTCCGCATCGCCCTGCAAAGCCAGCATATAGGCGTGGCTGTCGAGAATGCCGGTGGAGGGTGACACCAGCGCGCCGACGCAGAACAGCGAGGGTTCCAGCGCCATGGCCTGCTCCCCCGTGATCATGTGCAAATCATCGCAGCCATTGACGGCTCCCTTGCGGGCCACCCCTTCGATGGCGACCATTTCGGCCTCGTCGGTGGCAACCACCAGCTTGCCGCAGCGGCGGAACGGCACACCATGGCTTTCGAGAAACGGATAAAGCATTTTGCGTCCGGCCACGCAGAGGCGGGCTTTCAGACTGCCTTCGGGATAATACAATCCGGCATGGATCACTTCGGAATTGCGCGAGGAGGTTTCGGTACCGATGCCTTCGGCCTGCTCGACCACCACCACCGAACGCCCTGTCAGCGCAATGGCGCGTGCCACCGCCAAGCCCACCACACCCGCACCAATGATCACCGCATCAATATCGGCCACGCCTACTCTCCCTGCACTCTTCACCGTCGACGGATCCCGCCAAAACCGTTGCCGACCTGAATCAGCATATCGGGATGATCGATCTCCCTGTTTGCGCCAATCTCCAATGGCGGTAAAAGAAAAACAATCTTTATCTTCATGCCGCAAGGATTGTCCCCGCTTGACCTCCCCCCTTCCGATTGCCGTGCTGCTGGTGGTGGCTACAGCCATTCCCGCCTTCTGGCTGTGCCGCGCCCTGATGCCGCTGTTTCTGCGCTATGCGCTGGCCCGCCCCAATGCGCGCTCCAGCCATGCCGTGCCGACCCCGCAAGGCGGCGGCTTTGCGGTTGTATGCGTGGCTTTGGGCGCGGCCCTTGTCTGTGCGTGGCGGTTCGACATCGTCTGGCCGCCCGAAAGTCTTGCCGTTCTGACCGGCATGCTGGTCCTGATCGTGATCGGCGGGCTGGACGATATCAAACCCCTGCCCGCAATCCCGCGGCTGATGGCGCAAATACTGGTGATCGGCCTGATCATCCTGTTCATGCCCGACACGATCCGCCTGCTGCCCGACGCCGTGCCGTTATGGGCCGAACGCCTGCTGGCGGGGCTGGCTTTGCTGTGGTTTGTCAATCTGGTCAATTTCATGGATGGCATCGACTGGATCACCGCCGCCGAATTGCTGCCGGTCTGGCTGGTGGTGCTGATCCTTGCGCTGTGGGTCGAAGAACCCGCTTTGGTGCTGTTGTCGGCCATTCTGATCGGCAGCTATCTGGGCTTTGTGCCGTTTAACCGTCCGGTGGCAAGCCTGTTTCTCGGTGATGTCGGCTCTCTCCCGCTGGGACTGGTGACCGGCTGGCTGCTCTACCGGATCGGAGCTGCACACGGGCTTGTCTGCGCTTTGTTGCCGCCGCTCTATTATCTCGCCGATGCCACCATCACCATGGCGCGCCGCGCCTTGCGGGGTGAAAAAATCTGGGAGGCACACCGCTCCCATTACTACCAGCAAGCCACCACCAAGGGCCTAACGGTTCCGGCGATTGTGACGCGGATTTTTGTCACCAATCTTGTGCTGGCAGGGCTGGCCCTGTTGGCAAGCCATCAATCCCCGACAATCGCGCTGGCCTTACTGGCCATCGGCGGGCTCTGCGTGACCGCACTGATCAGGGATTTGCAGCGCGACAGGCGCGAGCCCTAAAGATCAATGGCCGTTAAGCCGTGCGGGATGGAAATTCGGCACGGCTTCGCCAAACACCGCTTCGGCTGCAGCGCGGTCCTGTATGGTCTCGGCCTGCAACAGGCGCTCGACCCAAGCCGCAATGGCCGCACGCGAAGCCGATAACGGCGCAGCCGCCAAAACGCCGTCAATACCGGTTTCGGTTGCCAGTTCCTGATCGGCGAACATGATCTCGTGCAAACGCTCGCCCGGCCGTGCACCGGTAAAGCTGATGGCAATGTCCTTGTAGGGCTCGAAACCCGACAGTCGGATCAACTGTTCTGCGAGATCGACAATCCGCACCTGCTGGCCCATTTTCAGCACATAGACCGAGGGCTGCTCATTCGCGTGATCAGAGGTCAGCGCATGGGACGCCGCCGACAGCACCAGTTCGGATGCCTCGCGCACGGTCATGAAATAGCGCACCATATCGGGATCGGTCACGGTCACCGGACCACCGGCGGCAATCTGGGCGCGGAATTTCGGGATCACCGATCCGTTCGACCCGAGCACATTGCCGAAGCGCACCGAGATCACCCGCGTCGCCTCCGTTTCCTGATCGAGCAATTGCGCATAAAGCTCGGCAAAGCGTTTGGTGACGCCGAGGATCGACACCGGATCAATCGCCTTGTCGGTCGAGATCATCACCGCCGCTTTGGCTCCTGACGCGACAGCCGCATCCAGCACATTCATCGAGCCGACAATATTGGTTTTGATCGCCTCGCCCCAATCGGCTTCCAGATAGGGCACATGTTTGAGGGCCGCGGCATGGATCACCAGATCGGGCTTGAAATCGGCCAGCACGCGCATCATCCGCGCACGGTCGCGGATATCGGCCAAGGCTCCGCTGATGGTTCCGGCAATCGTCAGCCGCGAAAAAGATTCCAGCACCTGATGCAATAGAGGCTCGGCATTCTCGATGATCAGCACCTCGGCGGCTCCAAGCACCGCCGCGCGCTGCGCCAATTCGCTGCCGATCGATCCCCCGCCCCCCGTCACCGCAATACGCCGTCCCGCGATCAACCCGCCAAGCCGCTTGCGGTCGATGGTCACGCTGTCGCGCAGCAACAGGGCCTCGATGTCGATGGGGGCGAGCTGGGACGCGCTGTCGCCGTCTTCCAAAGTCTGTTGCACCCGCCAGATCGGCAGGGCCAGCCGCCGTCCGGCCGAGAGCAATTTTTCCGGTTCGGCCTCGGGCACCAGCGCGGAAGCGGTCGCAATCAACCGGCCGATTTTGATGCCTTGCGCGGCAAAATCATCAACAACCCGATCAAGCTCGGCCACCGACCCCAAAATTCTGATGCCGCGGATGGTCTCGCCGCGTGCCGTCTCTTTCGGGGTCAAAATCCCCAGCGCATAGACGCCTTGCAGGCTTTGGGTCTCGATGGCCTGCAGGATGGAATCGGCCTCGTTCTGCTTGCCGATCACCAGCACAGGTATGCGGGAATCGCGTGCGGCCGAGCCTGTCACCCGCCGCAACCGCCAATAGCGATAGGCCATGCGCGGCCCGCCCAGTGCCATCACCTGCAAAACGCCGTAAAGCAGGATCGTCATCTTGCCGACAAAAAACGTGCCGTAGAAATTGTTGGAAATCAGCACATAATCGGCGACCAGCATGGTCATGGCCATCACCGCGCAGGCCCGCACGATCTGCACCAGATCGGGGATGGAGGCGAACCGCCAGCGGCCGCGATAAAGCCCGCAGACATTGTAAACAGCCAAGGCATAAAGCCCGATCAGCGGCAGGGCCGCGAGGATATAGGGCAGACGGCGCGCCAGTTCGGCTTCAGGAAAACGCAAGGCAAAAGCAGCCAATACGGCCGCCATGGTCATGACCAGATCATGCGCCCTGACAATCACGGATTTGAATGTGGTCCGCATCACAGCACCCTTTCAGGCTGGCTGGCTGGCATGGCTACGGTGGTCGATTGCAACTGGTTCAACCGCGCATAAATGCCCTGTTCGCCCAGCAACGAGGCATGGGTGCCGTGTTCGATCACATGCCCCTGTTCCATCACATAGATGTGATCGGCCTGCGTGACCGTGGTGAAGCGATGGGCAATCAAAATGGTGGTGCGACCTTTCGACAAGCGGGCCAGTGCCTCGCCGATGGCCGCATCCGATTCCGCATCCAGCGCCGAGGTCGGCTCGTCGAGCAGCAGGATCGGCGCGTTTTTCAGGAAGGCGCGGGCAATCGAAATCCGCTGGCGTTGCCCGCCCGACAATTTGCCGCCGAACTCGCCCACCGACGTGTCATAGCCATGCGGCAATTGCACGATGAATTCATGGGCGCGGGCCGATTTGGCGGCCTCGATCACCTCGGCTTGGCTGGCATCGGGGCGGCCGCGCCGGATATTGTCGGCCACCGACCCATCGAACAAAAACACATCCTGCGAGACCAGCGCGATCTGGTCATACAGGCTTGCGGCCTGCACATGCGCCAAATCGGTGCCGTCAATCATCACCTGACCGGCTTGCGGTGACCAGAAGCGCAGCAACAGATTGAAAATGGTGGATTTGCCGCTGCCCGACGCCCCCACCAA
>Ga0214921_10008166_pt1 | contig 13682 bp, 14 predicted proteins | sample LL1505_MetaG_FD_177992 | JGI IMG/M metagenome (GOLD analysis project Ga0214921, IMG submission 177992) | Freshwater microbial communities from Lake Lanier, Atlanta, Georgia, United States - LL-1505 | ecosystem: Environmental > Aquatic > Freshwater > Lake | place: USA: Georgia | collected... | reverse complement strand
AATTCAAGGAATTCAAGGTATTCAAGGTATTCAGGGAACAACAGGAAATACAGGTCCTCAAGGTATTCAAGGTATTCAAGGTATTCAAGGTATTCAAGGTATTCAGGGAACAACAGGAAATACAGGTCCTCAAGGTATTCAAGGTATTCAAGGTATTCAGGGAACAACAGGAAATACAGGTTCTCAAGGAATTCAAGGAATTCAAGGTATTCAAGGTATTCAGGGAACAACAGGAAATACAGGTCCTCAAGGTATTCAAGGTATTCAAGGTATTCAAGGTATTCAAGGTATTCAGGGAACAACAGGAAATACAGGTTCTCAAGGAATTCAAGGTATTCAAGGTCCTCAAGGTATTCAAGGTATTCAAGGAACAACAGGAAATACAGGTCCTCAAGGTATTCAAGGTATTCAAGGTATTCAAGGTATTCAAGGTATTCAGGGTATTCAAGGGAGAACAGGCCCAACAGGTATTACTGGTGCAATTGGTTTTCCAGGTTCTCCTGGTCCTACAGGAATTCAAGGTATTCAGGGTGCAACAGGTGCAACAGGTGCAACAGGTAGAACAGGAATTACTGGTCCTACTGGGTGTGGTCCTCGTGGTCCTGCTGGTCAACAAGGCCCTACTGGTCCAACAGGTATTACTGGACCATCAGGAACTATGACAGGAAGTGTTCAATTTAGTCAAGGCAGTAATATAGGTCTAGTATCAGGTAATAATAATGATTTCAATTTGTCTACAGGAACATTATTCTTAATTTCATCTGCTTCTGGAACTCCAATAATAACAGGATTTGCAAATGGAAGTATTGGCAGATACATAATTGTTATAAATACAAGTAGTGTTATTGGGATAGAATTTTCAAATGAGAATTTAAATTCTATAGTAACAAATAGATTTTCATTAACAAATACAACAATTAATTTAGGTATAAACCGTTCAGCTACATTTATTTATGCAACAACATCAAATGGCAACAGGTGGGTTTTACTTGGAAATACTTAAAAAATAATATTTATTTAATTTATATAGAATTTATGAAATATAATTTATTACAGATTATTCTTCAAATTTCCTTATTAATTGCACTTCTAATAAGTTTTTATATTTTTGTTAGAATATTGGTTATGAAGGATTCAAAATATAATAATTGTTTCAGTACTTGGCAATTTCCGATGCTTTTAGCAATTTATATTGATACAATTTATTGAAAATGGTAAAGGGGTAAATACTTAATTACTTAAATTTATACTTAAAGACATAATCATATTATTATATATTTTTGATAATATGACTAAAAAAGTCGCATTATGTTTTATTATTAGTTATCAACAAATTTTAAATAAAGAGGAGTTATGGAAGTCTTGGATTGAACCAAATAAGGATATTATCAATGTTTATTTTCATTATAGAGATTATGCAACCATTTCAAGTGAATGGATTAGAAAATACACGATTCCACCTCAACTATGCGTAAAAACTTCTTATTTTCATGTAGTTCCTGCTTATTTAATGCTTCTCTCTTATGCTTGCCAACAAGATGTTTCAAATCAATGGTTTTGTTTTTTGACGGAATCATGCGTTCCAATTATTTCTCCTGAGAAATTTCGTGATATGTTTTTTGAAAATATGAATAAAACTATTTTGCATCATGATTTTGCACATTGGAATGTTAACATGAATAAACGCGCAAATCTAAGGTTATTAACTGCTTATTATCACCTACAAAATGATCCTTGGTTTGTATTAAAGAGAGAAGATGCAATGGCACTTTTTCGTTATCTAAAAGTGAATAAATCAATTTATGAAACTATTTGTAGAGGTATTATTGCGAATGAAAGTATTTTTGCAATTATATTAAAATCACAGGATTTATTAGAAGATGTAATTAACGCTCATACTCATGCAACTGATTGGTCAAGAAGATTAACCCCAAATAGCCCATATTTATTTAAAGTTCCTTGTAAAACAGACCTTGATTTTATTAAGAATTTTCTTAAAAAAAACAAATACACAATGTTTTTACGAAAAGTAGATCCATCATTTTCTGATGATTTTTTGAAAAAAATTATTTATGATTCTTGATTCTTGATTCTTAGTATTTGAATAAGAATTGATTTCAATAATTTATTATAGTGCATTGTATTAATCTTTTATAAGATTTTTTAAACAATCCCATTTTTTAGATGGAATATAAATTTTTTGAATTTCACCAACAAATGCTTCAATAATATAAATCTCTCCATTATTTGCTTTGTAAAATCCATAAGAAGTCATTCCTTGACTATTTGAAGCAAATAGAAAATAATCATTTTTATATGCTTCTTTCATAATATTCCAACCAATTTTAGCTTCTTCATAATCCCTGAATGAAATCGCAGGTAAATTATCACTATCCTTTGGCATAAGTTTATTTGATAATATAGATGTTTCAATATTATCAATAAGTTGTTGACTTATTTGTGACATTTTGTTTATGAATTATAACTTAATTATTATTTGAATAATCAAATTCAATTTTTATTTTATATCCTTTTACCTTTTTACTTTTCTCTTTGTTCTATTTTTTTTCTTATTATTTTTTTTCTTATTATTTCTTTTTGTTTTATTTTTGTTCTTGTTATTTCTCTTTGTTCTATTTTTGTTTTTCTTCTTATTATTTCTTTTTGTTCTTTTTTTGTTCTTATATGAAAATTTTCCACCAGTGAAATCATTCTCATCCCAATCCTGTGTATCCTTAGTATTGAAAATAGAAAATGAGCTTGTATCAGAATTATCATCTTCATCATCTTCATCATCTTCCTCTTTCTTCTCTTCTTCTATGGGGTGATATGTAAAATCTAATAAAGATTCATAACTTTCGCCACCACCAGCAAAAGAATTAGTCAATGTTTCATTATCTTCCATTTCAATAGCAGTCATTATCCGTTTTATTTCAGCATCAGTTAAATCAGGATAATGTTGTGCTCCTACACCATCTTCTATTGTATTTTGAGGTTCTTCTGGAATCTCAGCATTCAAAAATAATTCCATCAAATTTCTCTCTTTGCATTCTCTGCATTTATACTTCCTCCTTCCATGCTCACAGATAGCAGAACCTTTGCAGAGGGTGCAACTATACTTCCTCCTTCCATGCTTACATATACCAGTTCCTCCACAGTCTTTACATCTAGATTTTAGTATTCCATGCTTACAGATAGAAGAACCTCCGCAATCTTTGCAATCATACTTCCTCCTTCCATGCTCACAGATGCCAGGTCCTCCACAGTCTTTACATATAGATTTTTGTCTTCCATGCTGACATATGCCAGAACCTCCACAATCCTTGCAGTAATATTTTTCTATTCCATGCTCACAGATAGCAGAACCTCCGCAATCTTTACATCTCTTTTTTTGTCTTCCATGCTGACATATGCCAGAACCTCCACAATCCCTGCAGTAATATTTTTGTATTCCATGCTTACAGATGTTAGTTCCTCCACAGTCTTTACAATACTGCTTCCTCTTTCCATGCGGACATTGCTTAATTCCACCACCACCACCACCACCACCATTACCATTACCCTCCATAAATTATATAAATATTATATAATTTATTACTTAATTTTAATAATACTTTTAATTTTTATATTTTTTAATATTATTTCTTTTTGTTATTTTTCTTGTTATTATTATTTCTTTTTGTTATTTTTTTCTTGTTATTATTATTTCTTGTTATTATTATTTTTTTTTGTTTTATTTTTCTTCTTACTATTTATTTTTGTTTTATTTTTGTTCTTATTATTTCTCTTTGTTTTATTTTTGTTTTTGTTCTTATTATTTCTTTTTGTTCTTTTTTTGTTCTTATATGAAAATTTTCTACCGCCTCCTTTTAAATCAAAAAGCGTTAGGTCAATGTCTTCCCTATCAAAGTCTTCATCATCTTCATCATCTTCATCATCTTCATCATCTTCATCATTCCATGAAAAATTTGATGAAATAATGGGAACAGCACCTGCTGTTAGTGTAGAATTAAAAGGAGACACATCACTTTTTCTACCACCAGAACCAGAATCATCACTCAATGATTGAATATATTCTAAGAGTTGTATTTCATCTTCAGTTAAATGAGAATAATCTTCTGCAGCTTCTTCTTTTTGTGCTGTTGCAAGAAGAACACCACCTTCTATTGTATTTTGATGTTCTTCTGGAATCTCAGCATTCAAAAATAATTCCTTCAAATTTCTCTCTTTGCATTCTCTGCATTCATACTTCCTCCTTCCATGCTCACAGATAGCAGAACCTCCACAATCTTTGCAACTATACTTCCTCTTTCCATGCTTACATATACTAGAACCTCTACAGAGGGTGCAACTAGATTTTTGTTTTCCATGCTCACATATTCCAGGTCCTCCACAGTCCCTACAATAATACTTCTCTTTTCCATGTTGACATATGGAAGAACCTCTGCAGTCCCTACAACTATACTTCCTCCTTCCATGCTGACATATGGAAGAACCTCCGCAGACTATACAATAATGCTTTCTCTTTCCATGCTGACAGATACTAGTTCCTACACATTCCTTACATAAGCGTTTCTCCCTTCCATGCTTACAGATAGCAGTTCCTCCGCACTCTTTACATATACGCTTTTCTCTTCCATGCTTACAGATGCCAGTTCCTCCACAGTCCTTACATTTATATTTTTGTTTTCCATGCTCACACATAGCAGTTCCTCCGCAGTCTTTACAATACTGCTTCTTCTTTCCATGTGGACATTGCTTAATTTCACCACCACCATTACCCTCCATAAATTATATAAATTATATAAATAATATATAATTTATTATTAAATTTCAATAATAATTTTCCTTTTTTCTGTTTTAACATTTCCATCTATTACCACATTCTAAACATGTGACAAATGTAGTCATAGGTTCATCTGCTGAACGCGTCTGCAATTGATAATATGTACATTTATTTGTATGACATTTTCTACATTTGAATGTATCTGTTGCTGCTTCCATGTTTGTCTCATATTTCGTCTTATCTCGCTTTATTTTTGCCTGAATAAGTTCTTCCCATTTTTCAGGTGCCATTTCTTGATGTGTCATAAACGCAATCTTATGTGCTTTTACTTCTTCCTTTGAAATGAGCTCTATTAACTGCGGCAACCTCTGCAAATTCAAATAAACACTACGTAATTGGTCTGTGTATAATTGAACAAAATAGGGATTGTCCCACTTTTTCACTACTTTGCGACTAGTTGCCTCTTTCAAGGCATAATTATATATTCCGATTTCCAAATTTTTACTATGCTTCTCATTAATTATGATTTCATTCAATTTAGCACGAATATTCTTTCTGAATCCTTCTGGATTTTGGATGACACGCATTGTGATTATATGTATTGTAATGAAGAATTATTTAAATCTTAATCAATTTTTTATCTTTGTATCTTTGTATCTTTGTATCTTTGTTTTCCAAATTTTATAGTTTTATAGTTTTATTCTGACACAGAATCACTATCATAATCATATTGTTCTTCCGATAATTCTGACCCAAAATCTTCTAATTCCCCATCTAATTCTTCATTTTGTTCATCACTTGAATCACTATCATCAATTTCATCTATTTCCTCGTCCCCATCACTTGAATAACTATCTTCATCTTCATCATCATTGTCATCAACAACAAAATCATCCTTTAAATAACCTTGTTTTGTTTTTTTCTCTGCAGGAATTGATTCTAATTCATCTTCTTCATTATCATCTTCTTGAACAGTGTCAGCCAAATTTTCAAAACCACCAAATAATTTTTCATAAAATTTCTCCCATTGTTCTAATGTAAGAGATACATATTCTTTAGAACCATCATTTTTAATTTGTTGACAAACTAGAAGACAACTACCAAAAAACAATGTATTATCAACAGGAGGGGGAAAATCATATTTATTTTCCATATTAGCCCTTCCATCAGTCTTTCCATAAACTGAAACTACCCACTTTTTCCCTTCTGTCTTCAATTTCCATTCATTTTGTTTTATAAAACCATCTGGCTTCTTGAAATTACATTTTTTATATAATTCTTCCTCATCAAATTCCTTCACCTTAAGAGATGTTAAGGATGCATTTTTATCAATAATAATGATGCTTATATTTTGAGCTTTAGACATAATCTATCTTTATAATATTTTATTGAATAGGTTTAAATAGTTTAAACTATATTAATTATATTAATTATTAATCATGAAAGGACAAAAACAAAATTATGAGAACAAAATTCAAAAGAAATATAAAATATATATAGATTGGTTATCACCTTGTGAATTAAATAAACATTTGCATAAATTTAGTGATGTATTGAATAAAACAAAAAAATATGCTGAATTTGTAACAGATAATGGAATTTATATTGTTGAAGGTAATGAGAATTTATATAAATTAAAAATTCAAGATGTTCCTATGATAAGAAAGGAGCATTTTTTAATAGATAAAAGTATTATTAAAAAGGAAAAAATATTATCACAAATACCTTATCATCATGTATATAATAAAGTAATTGTAAACTATTATGGGTATTCTGCAGATATACAATTAGTGGTAGAGAATTTGGAAAATAGTGGTAAAAAATTAGAACCAACTAATTTTTATTTTTTAGCAAATGAATATTTTAATTTTGAAAATCCAATAAATGCCGAGGAATTAGAATGGTTTTTATCTGTGTTAAAGTAATAAAACCTTTATGTTCTTTTGGTCATTGCAAATTACTATAATTTCTATTACAATGATATTTTTAGTACATCATTTGTTAAATTTTTTTAAAAATACATTGACTGTTCCAAAGGTAAAGGATTTAGTAAATATTCCTCAACAAAAATATGATAATATTTATAATATATTGAATTCAGGGCAAAGGTCAAACCCAACTTCAATAAATAATGATGTAAAACAAGAGGCTAAAATAGAAATTAGTTCAATGAAGAATGAATTAAAATCATTTTTAAAAAAACAACTGCAAAATGGGAATGGAAAGGGAAATACTACATCTATTGATACATTAGATTCTTTTTCAAATACTAATAATTATTCTATTTATTAGTAGAACTGGTAAAAGGTTATTTTGTTTATTTATATTAGATGTCTTTTACTCCAAGATTTCATAGGAAAAAACATACTCTAGAAAATTTATATGATGTAGCTTTTAAATTAACTGATAAAAGGGCTAAAACCCCTACAGCGTTTATAGATCTTTGGGGTCCTATAAAGGCAAGAGATATATTAAAAGAAATAAAACTTGAAGATATTGGAACATATATCATTGAGTTTCCAGAGTTTAAATATTTAAATGATTTTCAAAAAAGAGCATTAAATGTATTAGTTGATGCAAAAAAAGGTCCTTTTGATTCAGGAGAATTTGAACAAATAAAAGGAGAAATTATAGAGGAAGAACTTGAAAACGAGAGAAAAGTAAATGAAATGGTTGAACAAGAAGAAGATTTGAAAAGGTTAAATGATAAAGCAGATGCTGTAAAGGCAGAAATAGCAGCAAAGGAATTGAGAGATTTAGAAACTAGATTAGATAATTTGAGGAAAGGAGGTAAAAAGACGAGAAAATATAAGAATAAAACAAAGGGAAAGAGAAGTAAAACAAAAGGAAAGAGAAGTAAAACAAAAGGAAAGACAAATAAAACAAAGGGAAAGAGAAGTAAAAACAAGAAGTAAGTAAAACTATATAAAGATAAATAATATTTGAATGTACAAGGGATGATTATTAAAGACTTTGAAAAAGCGGAATTATTGAGGTCTTTTCCGAATATAGAACTTTCTTATGAAACAATTGTGCATAAGAAGGTTTATGATTTTGATTATATTGTAGCTATTCCAGAAGGAGTTAAATATTTTGCATGGTTTACTTTATTTAGGGAACAAAATGTTTGTATGATTCTTGAAATTAGTGGAAACAAACAAATAAAAAATATTGAGATTGTACATTGTTCTTTCAAAGATAATCTTTGTTATGGGATAGGTACTATTTTATATGGAACAATAATTTATAAAAAACATGTTAGATTCTTTGCAGTGGAAGATATTTTTTATTCTGGAGGTACTCAAATTCAAAAAAATATTTTTAAAAAAATATATTTCTTACAAAATTTATTTGAAAACGAATTAAATCAAGTTGCATATTTAGAAAATTTTATTGTTTTTGGGTTACCTTTAATGAAACAAAAAAATGAGGATTTAATAAAGGGAATAGAAAAACTTCCTTATAAAATACAATATATTCATTATATAAAAAATAAAGGTAATTTAACTGATATCAAATCCATTCCATTTAATAAAATCAATCAAATTTTGACTTTAGAAAATAATGTGAAGAGAGAAAAAGTTATTGTTTTTAAGGTAAAACCTGATTTACAAAATGATATTTATCATTTGTATACCGAAGATGATTACTATGTAGGCATTGCATATATTTCCAATTATAATTGTAGTGTTATGATGAACAAATTATTTAGAAATATTAAGGAAAACCAAAATTTAGATGCATTAGAAGAAAGTGATGATGAAGAAGAATTTGAAAATGAAAATATTGATAAATTTGTCAATTTAGATTGCGTTCATAATATAGCATGTTCTTTTAATCATAAGTTCAAAAAATGGGAGCCATTAAGAGTTGCAAATAAAGAAGAGAGAATAATTAGTAAAAGGGATTTATTTACAGAAAAAAATAAATCATAATATATATGACAATAACTCAAAATCTTCAACCTCAACCAATTTCATATCTAGGAAAACCTTGGACAAATCCACAGATGGTTGATTTTAATCTTGTTGGTGATGGGTCTACTTATGCAGGTGGGTTCGGTTCAAATGAGTTGAATAATCAATATGGTATTACTCCGTCCTTTGCTTCAAGCAAGATAGAATCTGCTGCTGCAAGTGCGTTGCAAAAAGGTGGTTCAAGAAGAAAAAAGAATAAAAGTGTTTCATTGAATAATAGTGGAGTAAGCGTGCAGGCATTTTCAAAGAATATAAAAAACAAAATGAAAATAATCTCCAATAAGTATAAGAATATGAAAGGAAAGAAATCTTTGAGTTTAAAGAAAATAAAGAAATCTTTGAGTTTGAAGAAAATAAAGAATAAGTTCAAATCTTTATTTAGGACAATGAGTAAAAACCTAAAGTTTAAAAGTGGTAAAAATTCAAAAACTTCTAAGAATAGAAAGGCTAAGAGCAGTAAGGCTAAGAGCAGTAAGGCTAAGAGCAGAAGCAGAGGTAGAGTACAAAAGGGTGGTTACCATCAATATATGGGAAATGTTCCTGCTACCCCTGGTTATAGTGTTGCAGGTACTACACTAGGTGCAAATAATTTAGGTTTAGCAAATCCTGCACCTATTACTAGATATGTAAATGGAATTGATAATTACAATCACTATACAAATAAAGGGTTTCAACTTTGGAATTAAATTTTGATTGCACAATTATTTTACAAGTATTTTTATATAAATAAAAAACATATAAAAATATATTTTTAATTGAAGTATAATGCCAATAAAATACAATTATAATTTATTAAATGATTTTTGTATAGATAAAAAAATTAAATTATCTAAAGACTATTCAAATGAAAAATTATTTGGTTCTTCGAAAATTGAATTTTATTGTAGTAAATGTAATAATATAAATATAAAATGTTTTACATATTTAATTAAACGTAATACATTGTGTAAAAGGTGTGTAACAATTGAATCATTACCAAAACAAAAAGCAACTATGCTAGAAAAATATGGAGTTGAACATGCATCTCAAAATAAAGAAATAATTAATAAAATAAAAACTGGATTTTTAGAAAAATATGGAGTTATTAATCCATCACAATTAGAAGAAGTAAAAAATAAACAAAGAAAAACAAATTTAGAAAAATATGGAGTTGAATATATTGTTCATAATAAAGAATCAAAGGAAAAAATGATAAATACAAATATCCAAAAATATGGATTTAGTTGCTGTTTAAAAAATAAAGATATTCAGAGTAAAATTAAAACAAAAAATCAAAAAAAATATGGTACTGAAAATCCATCACAATCAATTTTAGTAAAAAATAAATTAAAGAAAACTAATGAAGAAAGATATGGTGTTTGTTTTCCTTTACAAAATAAAGAAATTATGAAAAAATGCGAAGAAACAAATTTAAAAAAATATGGATTTAAAAATTGTTTAATAAATGATGAGGTTAAAAATAAAAGAAAAAATACTATGTTGGAAAGATATGGTGTTGAATATTCTTCGCAAAATAAAGAAATAAAAAATAAAATTATTGAAACTTATAATAAAAAATATGGTGTTGATAATCCAATGCAAAATCAACAAATTGCAGAAAAATCATTTAATAATTCTTTTTTAAAAAAAAAGTATATTTTTCCTTCTGGAAAAGAAATTTATTGTCAAGGATATGAACCCTTTGCATTAAATGATTTAGTTAATATTTTTGATGAAAATGATATTTTAACTGGATGCAAAAATGTGCCAACAATTTGGTATAATGATGAAAATGGAGAAAAACATAGACATTATGTTGACATATTTATACCTTCAAAAAACAAATGCATTGAGGTAAAATCTAATTGGACTATTAAAATTAAAAAAAGTAATATATTTATTAAACAAACTGCTGCTAAAGAACTAGGATATGAATATGAAATTTGGATTTATGATTGTAAAGGAAATAAAATAGATACTTATTTATAATATTATTTTTTAATTTTTAGTAAACATTTTCCTATTGGTTTTATATTATCATCTTCATCTTCATTTTTTTCTTTATTTAAACTACATGAATTGGATTCATTTATTATTTTCCATTTAGTATTATTTGGGTCATAATCATTATTTGTTGTTCCTATAATTTTATAATTTTGTTTTTTATAATAATTTTTTCGTTTTATCCATTGTTTTTGAAATAAATCATGTGTGTCAATAAAATCATAAATTATTGGATTTGAAAATGCATGCTTTGCTCTTAAAATTCTTCCAGTTATTTGAATAACATCTGTTTTAGGTGTTATTAGAAATTCTGCATTTAAAGTTGGTATATCTAATCCTTCAGATGCAAGACCAAAACTAGAAAATATAACTTGTTGTTTTTCTGAGTTTTTTAATTCAATCTCCTTCATACCTCCAATATAATAACCTACACTAGCTAAATTTTTACAAACAAATTTTTTGTACATATAATGCAGAATATTTAAATTTTGTGCCATAACAATAGTGTGTGTAATTTCTAATGGTTTTATGTAAGGATTTTCAATATAATTTTGTTTATATTTCAATACTTTATTGCAATTTGGACATTTAGGTCTTTTTTTTATTCCATTTGAAATATTTATTTTTTCTTCAATATCTTCCAAACATGGCAAACAATATTTAATAGAATCACAACAGGTATTTCTTACTAAATAATTAATATTTTTATTACATATTTCACAATTAGGAACTAATTTATCCATATTTAATTTATGTTCATTTATAATTTTCTTATCAACATTATCTACACTAATAAAATCACATAATACTTTAATAATGAATTCTGTTCTACGATTATATTCACATAACTTGCTAATCATAGAACTATTTTGAGGTTGACCTTTGAAATCTAAAATTGTTTCATTAAATTGTTCGTCATTTACTTTATATGTAATTGCTCTTACTTCTACATCTAATCCCTTTTTTTCTACAGATTTATAAATAATATTTCCCAAAAACATTTTAAAGACATTAGTAGTTCCATCTTTTCTATTCATTGTAGCAGATAAACCAAGCATATTTTTAGTTACTACTTTAAATAATGCATTTGAAAATGTTTGACTAGATATGTGATGCACTTCATCAATAATTGTAAATCCAAAACTATCAAATATATTTTGGTCGTAATCTTTTGATATTAAACTTTGTAACATGCATAATACAATATCCTTATCTTGTACATCAATAATCGGACCTTGAATTTTACCTATTCTTGCTGTAGGAATAAACTGGTTTATTCTTTCAACCCATTGGTTCATAAGGAATTCTTTATGTACAATAACTAATGTCTTTTTTTTTAATTGTGAGCATATATATAGTGAAGCTGATGTTTTACCCCAAGCGCATGCAAGTTCAAGAAGTCCTCCTCCATAAATCATATCTTGACAATGTTTTATAAATTTATTAACAACTGGTTCTTGATAATCTCGCAGTTTACCTATAAAATCTAATTGAATATCATCTCCTTCATTAATTTTATATTGTTTAGGATTTCCAAAATTTTGAATTCCATAATAATATGGTAAATATAACTTGGTTGGTGATTCACGATAAGCAGGAAATGTAATTTGAAAATTATTTGAACCTCCATGTGTAAATGGTTTAATTGTTAATTCTTTTCTAATATTTACACATTGTTCTAATGTCAATTCTTTTTTCAAAATTGTGTATCCCTTTTGTCCGAGATATGTATTCAGGGTATTCAGGGTATTCAGGGTATTCAGGGTATTTAGAGAATTTGATTCTGTGCAGGTCATTGGCTAATAATATATAGGAAATTGTTATTAAATCTCTTTCAATTTTAATAAAATTAATATTTATAATTTTATTTTAAAGTTTTAAAGTTTGGAAGAATATAATATACATTTATGATATATGGACAATCTTGAGGGTTTATTTAAAAAACAGAAAAAAGGCGAAGTACTTTTAACAATTCTCTTTGTTATTTACATTTTGATGGGATATAAAATACCTGAATACATTGCTTCTCTCATTGATACTGTTTATGGTAAAATAATTGTAGTGACAATTGCTATATTATTATTTTCTTATACAAATCCTGTTTTAGGTGTTCTTGGATTTTATATTGCATTTGATTTAATTAAGCGTTCTGCTGAATCTAGTGGTTCTTATGGTTTGCAAAAATATGTTCCTACCGAGGAAAAAAAGGCATGTCAACTAAGTTTATATAATCAATTTCCTTATACTTTAGAACAAGAAGTGGTTAGTAAAATGGCTCCAATTAATAAAAAAGATGATACATTTAATCCTCCTTCTTTTTCTCCTATTTTAGATGATTTACATGAGGCTGCTCCTATTGGTTATGATGGTGTCATTTAATTTGTTCAAACATTTAAACCTTTTAACATTTCAAATGCCGATTTTTTATAAATACAATAATTTATAAAAAATAATATAAAGGTTATTCATTATTACTACATAGACAATAATGATAATAAATGGGGTTGTCTTCCAACCAATCTTGGTTGTTTAGCAGTAATTCATGAGATACGAAATCAAACAAAGTGTATTACAATTGCTACTCATTTCGTCCTCCACCAGTTTAACTGGATACGAAGTTGGACTATCGTAAGGTGAAACTCCTTACTATTGACTTTACAGAGGAAGTAATTCCTCAACCTTTAACATAACGACCTTAGCAATAGAATCCCAAAAGCAAATGATTATGTGGTTTGCTGAAAACTTCGGCGTTTGAAATGTTAAAAGGTGTAAAAATAAATAATCTAAATGATTTAATTATTTATTTTTGTTTATTCAGTACCCTTTTTACTAAATTTATCCTTTAATTCTGATAATGAAGGTACTTTGCCTTGTATTGAATATGATAATATTGCACTAAATATAAAAATTAACAATATAAATAAAGAACCTGATAT
>Ga0214921_10008165_pt1 | contig 13683 bp, 12 predicted proteins | sample LL1505_MetaG_FD_177992 | JGI IMG/M metagenome (GOLD analysis project Ga0214921, IMG submission 177992) | Freshwater microbial communities from Lake Lanier, Atlanta, Georgia, United States - LL-1505 | ecosystem: Environmental > Aquatic > Freshwater > Lake | place: USA: Georgia | collected... | reverse complement strand
ACAGTAAAATTAATTTCAGGAAGTTCCACATAATGTTGTCCATCATGTTCTATTAAATATTCCCGTCTTGCTTGGGCTTGTGCATACATTATTCCATATGCATCTAAAGTAGGATACTCGATATCAAAATCCTCTATTAAATATTTCGGATATACCGTCTCTATAGAAATAGAACTTAATTTTTTAATTGCTTCAACTTTAGTCTCAGGTTGTAGCCACATATTTTCCTGTATTACTCTTATAAATACATTTCGCATGTCATTGCCTATTGTATTCGCTAAATATACCGCCTGAGAATGCACATATTTATCTACATATAATCTCGTAAGTAACGTATTAAAACAATAAGATAGAGCAAATATAGGAAATAATTCATTCGGAAACATACCTTGCTGCCCCTTTGCGAATTTTTTAAAAAAACTAAATCGTAGCGTATGTGTATCTTTGCAATACATACACAATTGTCTAAGATACATGTAATACCAATACGCCTTCCATTTTTCGGTTTTCCAATCTGCATGTAATTTCTTCATGATACAACTTATATAACTTATACTTCCAGCTATATATGTTTTAGGTGCTTGTTTGTAACCAACACCTTCTGCGAATGTCTTCCAATCAAACCCATATTTGGTTTTACTTTCTTCTTCGGTAACTACATTATAAAAATCAGGCGAATCGCCTTTCAAATTGCAGTCCATTGAATTTAATATATCTATTTCACACTCTATTACATGGCGCGGATTTAATCCATGCCCTTTTCCTAGCATTTTGTCATATAAATCCATTACGAATTCGCAAAATTTATCGGCAAAATTTTGTTTAAACTGTTTTGTATATTTATTATTATCATGTCCTGTAATATATAAATCATAATCATAAAAAGATAGACTTGGCGACTGAATATGACTTCGTATATTTACTGCATCTTTTTCATCTTGGTTTATTTCCCATGAAATAGGACATCCCCATGAAATCACTTCGCATTTATTTATTTCTGACAGGTAACCGATCAAATCGTCCTTTTCTACATACATTTCGTAGTCTTTTTGCATTTTGTCTATATGTATTTTTATTTTATTGAATGTAAGATTTTCTACTTTCATCGATTCTAATACATTTTTAACTTTTTTAGAAAGAGCATTTTTATTATTTTTACAAAATTCATTTGCTAAATGTATTATACGGTGATTTACAGTATTTTGCACGAACCTAAAGTTATCCAGTTTTATAAAATAGTAATTCTTATAATCCATTACTATATCTTGTTTCTTCATCCATGCATAGTTTACATATGTGTAAAAATCCCTTTTAGGACTTAGATTATTTTCTTTTTCTATTTTTTCAATGTCATTAAATTCTTCAAATAAACTTTTTTGTGTATCTATGCTCTCTTTATTCGTTTTTATATTTTTAAGAGGTGATAATAAAAATTTAGATTCTAGTAATTCTGTATTTACATAGGGCATTTTTATATATTTGAAATTTTTAGTTACTCTTGTATTTTCATATTTGTTGTATTTTATATTTTTGTTATTTTTAGTATATTTATTATATTCTGTTTTATTATTTTTTATTTTTCTAGTTGAGTGTTTTTTTTTATTATTTAACCTCATACTATTGTTAATATATATACTATATTTTACTATAATATACTATAATAATATAATAATAATATTATAATATTTAGTATACTAAAATATATTTTGAAAATGCATAAAGATATAATATTATATCATATTATAATACAATGGTAAAACTAATGAAAGCTTTTTTGTTGCTTGCAAGTTTATCATTTGCCTCTACAGTTATGTTAGCGTCGCATGATGGGAATGAAACGCGGCCCAGTATCAATGATACTGTAATTTCCAATAATTCTACAGATATATTCACCCCTGCATCAAATCATATCGTTAATCATTTAAATTTTACGAATGATGATAATACTAAATATCGCCCCCATTTAGCAATTGTTGAAAAAAGAAAGTTGTTTCAAGACGAGGAGGATGGTGATGACGGTGAGGATGATGGCGAGGATGGCGATGATAGTGAAGAAAGTATTTCCGATGGAAGAAGACTTTTGAAAGCTGCTCCCAAGGCTGCTCCTGCTCCCAAGGCTGCTCCTGCTCCCAAAGCTGCTCCTGCTCCCAAAGCTGCTCCTGCACCAAAAGCTGCTCCTGCTCCTGCTCCTGCACTTAAATCAGTTGTAAAAGCTGTTGTAAAAGCTGCATCTAAATCAAATGATGACAAACCAGAACACCGTCATGCTGCAGTCCATATTCATCATCATATACATATGCCTGCGGCAACTCCTAAAGCTGCCCCTGCACCTGCACCTGCCTCAGCACCTGTCGTAAACAAATATGCAGCTGCATCTGTCGATTCTAAATTATCTGCAAAGACAAAAGAACTTGCTAAGAAATTCGAATCTGCATTCTCTGCATGGGTTATTACTACCGAAGGACAAGAAGCGATCAAATACTGTCAGTCGCTTGGTATTGCAAACAAACAGGATATTTACAATGGTTGTATTGAAGATATGCGTGTTACCAAGAGCAAATCTATCGCAAAAGAGAGCGCTATTGCTGCAGAGGAATTTTTGGCCAAAGAAGTGTCAAATCCAAGCAAACGTTATTGCGTAGCATCTGGTGATCCTCATGTTACCAACTATGACGGTGAATTGTTTCACATCCAAGAACCAGGTATTTATACAGTTGCACGCACCTCCGATACTGTTTTTGAGATTCAAGAGAAAATGCGCAAAAATGGCGATAATAAACCAGGTGTTCCTTCATGTATGACTGGCGCTGTTATTCACTATAAACAGATGAATATCGAAGTAGATGTTGCCAATTTTGGAAAAATTCGCGTCAATGGTAATGAAATGGATCTACCTGAAGATTTCACTCTTACCTTTGGTGGTGTCCAGATTCGCTATGGAAAACAAGTTATTGAATGGAAAGGTGCTACTATGCAGCCTGCCAGTTTGAAACTTACTACACCTAACGGATTTTCGGTTATGATTTCAGGTGGATACTGTGGTGTTCTTGAAACAAATGTGCCTACTGCTTTTTTTGGGAAAATGCAGGGTATTTGTGGTAACGCGGATGGTGTAAAAGACTTTGCTGATTATATGGGCCCTAACGGCGATGTAATGAATGTAAATCGTGGCAATAAGAATTGGGAAATGGGTGGCTATAATGGTCCAGATTCTCCTCTTTCTAAATGGCAGCTTTCATGGAAACCTCACGGCACTGAATGCTATTTCACCAAAGATTGTGAGGGTGGTGTGCAAACACGTAAAGTAATCGTTGTTGCTACGCCTGCACCTTCTCCTGTTCCCACTCCTGCTCCTGTTGTTGTTGCTGCTGTTAAATCTACACCTGCTTCCGTTGTTGTTGTTGGTAGTTCAGTTGCTAGCTCTAAATCCAGCTCCAGCTCCAGCTCTAGCTCCAGCTCCAAACATCACAGTAGTCATCATGATGTCAAGGTATGCAAACCTGAAGTATTTCCTCCAACATCACACAAAACTATCGAGAAACAGGTTGAACAATTATCAGCTCACGCTACCGCTAAAATGAATGACTTATATGTAAAATTCAAAACAATGATGGATGATTTGAAAAAGAAACATCACGAACAAGTTGCTGCAGATGAGAAAATACTTACCGATGCAAATAGCAAAGCATCTGATAGTCTTGCTAAATATACAAAAGTATTTGACAATTCTAAACAAATTTTGCAACAAATAAATATGTTAAATATTACTTTACAACAGCATCATAAGGTTATTACACAAGAGTCCGAATATATTGCAAGACTTAAAATATTCAAACCAAAATTCTTATCATCTCTTGATAATATTAAAGCACATGTTGGTGGTATTAAAAATGATATTCATGCTACTATAATCGAAGGTGTTGACAAGAACGGACTTCTTTCAATATTGGATGATATTCGTTCATCTACGGATAAATCTGCCACTCTTCTATCAAAAGCATTTCTTGATCATTTCGACAAGTATAATGCACAAGTTACAAAGGATGCAAATCAATATGATGAGGAATTGAAACGTATGGGCTTTTTAAAAGTGACTTATAGTTCTTCTGTAAAAGAAGGCAATACACTATGGAAAGAGTATTCTGATATTCTGCAAATTGCCAAAGAACTGAAGAAAAATTATAAAGGTTCTACTGCAGATGAAAAATCATTTGATGCACTTATGTCGCGTGTTGCCTCTGCTTTCAAAGCTCAGAGTAGCGAACACGATGCTAAACTGTCTACTCCTAATACAAAATGTGCCGCTGATGTCTTAAAGGCGCACTTGGATCATAAACGGGTTTAACCACATATAAACATGTGTAAATTAATAATATATTTTATAACTAATTAATATTTGTTTGTTACCTAATACTAACAAACAAATAACATGACAACCATTCCCCCATAATTACGTGTATTTTTTATCTATTTGTATTTCTTTACCAAGATTTTTTATTATTTTTCTTTCATAGTTGTTATAATTTTCAATAGGTTCACATATTGAGCGCATCATTGTCAAGTATTCTATCTGCTTACGCTCCGTCTCTATCCAATCAGGATTATCGATTGCCCATTGTTGTAATGCAGTGCGCTCCTTGTCCGCAATTTTTACAATCGTATTTTTCATCATCTCGTGATTCTCATCTTTTTGCCATTTATCCTCATCTTTTATATACATGGTGTCACGTTTTATATCCGTGCAATGAATAGGACGTTTATGAATATCCAATTCTTTGAGCCCTTTTATCATAACATCTGTTATACCGCGCGATATACCATTGGTTTTTGAAAATAACAAATCTTCTAATGTTATTTTTAACGAATCTATAAAATCTGATATATTTAAAGCATCCTTGCAGTGCTCGTTTAAAAAAACGTTCAGATTGAAATTATTAGTTGTATTATTATTTGTAGTATTATTATTATTAATTATAGTATTGTTACCTATTTTAGGTAACACCTCCCTCAAAATTTTTTTTATTTCCTCATTGTCTTTTAATAATTTCAAAATAAGTCCGTCTTTGTCCCTACTCGCCATCTCTTTTAACTCTAACGCTAATGCTGTATTGCTTTTATCATTCATTAATTGACATTTTTGTTTATGTTTCCAAAGTCCCATACGCGTTGTGTATGTTTTTAAGCAGTCACATTTGTGAGCATTATCAGTAACAGCATTTTCTTTGTATACTGATGTAAACTTTTTATGTTTCAGTGTGGAAAGATGAACATTGTAATTAGACTCTTTAGAGCATTTGAAGTTACAAACATCGCATAAAAAAAAAACAGCATTTTTTGGCATAATTGTGTATACTATAGTAGTATACAAAAAAAATGCCTAAACCCTTTTCATATAATATTTATAAAATGTTAAAAAATTTATCGTAACAAAATTTTCAACCTTAAAAACAAATTTAGAGCATTATGCTCTGAGTGACGTTTTCATCGTTTTTTTTAAATCTAGAACTGGTTTTTGAAAAAAGGACATTTATAAATGTCCATTTTTTGAAAATGGCCTCTGAGACTTGAAATTTTTATACATCATCACTTATTCGGCGTCCGCCCTGCCATTTTCGCGGGGTTACCTTTATGCTTTGTGGCGGTGTATTCATCGTGGTCACGCGGTGAGCATAATGCTGCGAATTTATAAATTGGATAAAATTGGATAAAATAGTATAAAAAGGTGAATATATGTAAAAGATGTCCCAAAATTGTGAAAGTAGTTTTTTATAAACATGATTTCGACTTTTGGGGACATCTTTCGGGAACATCTTTCGGGAGATATTTATGCAAACTTGTCTTCTAATTTTTTGAATAAATCTTTACCGTATATTAAATTACCGGTTGGTTTATAGTCATTTATAGGTTTGAATTCTTTTTTGTTTGCAGGATTTTCGGGGTTATTTTTAGCATTAACTTTACGCGTTAAACCCATATTAAACGGATCGATACTATTTGCACTAAGTGGATTGTTTATGGCTTGTGATGGTGCTATGGGGTTACCAAAATCGTCAAACTCTTGTATACGATTACCATGCTCGTCTATTACAATACCTGTTTTTTTTTTGAATTCATTGCGGATATATGATGGGATATAATGTTTCCATGAGATAAAGATCAAATTTGGATGTGTATAACGAACTACAAAATCATTATTTGTAAGCTCTTCTAAAATATAACTAATACAAGATGCCCTGTCATAAGATGCAACACCTAACATAATTTCGGGAATAACAAACCAGCAAAATTGTGCATCTATTTTTTGACGAGATGTTATTTTTATTTTTTCGTGAATTCTATTTAGGATTTTATTGTAAATTGACAATTTTGATAAATCGTATGTCTTCTTTTTATCATATAGTTCTTCTAAATTTATCTTTTTAATTTTGTCGCTATCTTCTTTGTTTCGAAATAATTCGTCCATTTTTATCTACTCACAATACAACAAAATATATTATAATACTTAATTCATAAATAGAAAAAAAATATAGAAATAATACTATTATGTTATTATAATAATTGAGTTATAATTATTATAATATCATACACATAAACTATAAACTATAAACTATAAAATTCACAATAAAAATCATAATAAAACTGACAATGGAAAATACATCTATTGACAACATAGCTGATACTAATATCGAAAATAACAATACTGATCATGTTGAAAATTCCATCAATGTATCTGCTCCCATTATTAAACATTTGGTTATTGGAGGAGGTGGCCCATTTGGATTAACCGCATTTGGTGCTTTAAAATATTTACACGAACAGCATTTTTGGGATATAAAAAATATTAAAACAATATATGCAACATCGATTGGGGCTTTGATCGCATTATATATTACTATGGGCTATGATTATGAATATGTATATGAATATATGGTAAAAAGGCCATGGGAAAAATTGTTTGAAGATATTGGGTTTCAAAATATAATCGATATGTATACCAATAAAGGAATCATTGATATTTATCCTATTTATATGAAACAATTTAACATTTTATTTGAAGCAAAAGGTTTATCTCCAAATATAACTATGAAAGATTTTTACGAATATAATAAAATAGAATTAAATTTTATAACCTGTGATGCAAATAAATTTTCCAAAATCATTATATCACATAAGACACATCCAGATTTAGAAATGATTACTGCATTATGTATGACATCGGCTTTTCCTATTTTGTTTAAACCTATTATAATAGAAGATAAATGCTATACAGATGGAGGTTTTTTTAGTAATTATGCAGTTAATATATGTTTAGAAGAAACAGGATGTAAAAAAGAAGAGATATTGGGTATTAAAAAATATCAATCCATTGATATAAATGAAAATCCTATAACTGAAGAATCAAACATTATTGACTATTTAGAGAAAATTACATTTAATATTTTAAATTGTATTAATGACGAATATATATTACAAAAAATACCATATGAAATTATATGTAATATGAATATTTTTTCTACCTACGATTTATGGATGAAAGTCCCTTTTTCATCAGAACATCGTGCAAATTTATTAAATTATGGTGCGGAAATATCAGAAAAAAAACTAGATGAGTTTTTACTATATAATATTGAACCAAATGATATTGAACCAAATGATATAGGATAGATAACATATGAGATGTAACAGAAGCGTGAGATTTATGTAAATTCAATATTATAAATACACATCGAAATGTATGTATAATATAATAATGCATATAAACTATAATAATGCATATAAAGTATATATGTCTCTAAAGAGAACTATTCAAAAATTTATTTAAAGTATCTTTCTCAGGTTTTGATTTAAATTCTATTACATCTGAACCTGTATCTAATTTGATGGTTGGGTATCCCGATACATCATATTTATCAGCAAGCGATGAATCTTTATCACAATCTACGCTGACAAAGTTTACCTTTTTACCATTAAATGTCTTGCCTTCATTTTCTTTTACGAAAGCATCCCACTCTGGCTTTGCATGTTTGCAATGAGGACACCACTCTACGCCGAAAAAGTATAGAGTTACCATTTCTCCATTAGGGTGTTCGTTTCGCATATCCATACCTGTTGCATATCCCTCTAGAAGCGAACGATCTGATTGAGGGGCTATATATATTTTATATATATAATAAGCACATGCTATTAATATAGCAGCAAAAGATGCAATTAAAACGTATCTAGTTACAGTAGGAAGAGAATAAATTACCTTTTTAAATTTTAAAACAGAGTCGTTCATTTCTATATTATATATATAAAAAGAATAAATATGTTTTATAAATAAACGAATAATATACTACTAAATATTCTTATTTATTTTTGAAACATTATTTTGAAAGAGTATAATACAATAACAATACAATAACAATACAGTAATAATATAAAAGTATTTTGTGTATACTATATAGTTGTTACTACTTTTATAAAATGCTTGTTCGTTGTTCAGATGGTAAAATAATAGATATAAAAATTCAGTCTTTTATATGTGATACAGATTATTATGATATCATACTAAAACTCATCTGAAAATTGTATATAAAATATATAATACCAATATAACAATAGACAATTCAAATAGGCAATATAGTATAAAAAATATTTTAACTTTAGACATCGATGGACTTAGAAACAATCCATTCATATTAAAAATAGATCCAAGAGATTTATAAACAATAGTAAACATATATAAATATAATCCAATAATTCCAACTTTCATTACAAGTGATAATATTTTTTTTTCATTTATTTTTGTTCCAAATGTTATTAACACAAGAACGAGTCCTAATACCATAATATATATTATGTATTGCGTAGAATCAAAAAACGTTTTAAATACTTCTGTAGAATCATTCGCCATATTATATTTTATATTTTTATATGTATATATAATACATATAAATAATACATATAATTATTGTCGAAATGTTTTATAAAAAAACAAAACAAAAAACAAAACAATTAAAACACAAAAATAATAAAACAACTAAAAATAATAAAACAAAAAAATATATATTTTCGCGTAAAGATTATATGAGTGGGGATGGAATGTTAACAAGTGTATGGGGGCCTGCAGCATGGCATCTTCTACATACTATAAGTTTCAACTACCCAATTCATCCTACCGAAGAACATAAAAAATATTATAAAGAATTTGTAGAGAATTTAACAAATGTTCTTCCATGTAAATATTGTAGAATGAATCTGACAAATAATTTGAAAGCGCACCCGATTCGCCCATGTCATATGAAAAATAGAGACACTTTTTCTAGATATATTTATAATTTACATGAAATTGTTAATAAATTGTTGGATAAGAAATCAGGGCTTTCTTACTGTGATGTCCGTGAACGATATGAACATTTTCGATCAAGATGCACACAAAATGATGCTCCTAAAATATTCAAGTTTGATAAAACACGTAGGAATAACAAAGACAAAGAAAAAGGATGCACGGAACCATTATATGGTAAAAAAGCAAAATGTGTTATACAGATTGTCCCACAAGACCAGAAAACACCATCATTTGTAGTTGATAATAAGTGTATGAAGGTTCGCGAACAATAGTTAAACTGAAGTATTGATTCTACATGGACTATATTGGTATGTCATTACGTAAGGTATAAAAACTAGAGGCGTATGAGAAGGGTGAGATTTGCGTTAATTAAATAATTAAATAATTAAATATTCATAAATATAAAAACAATATATTTATAAATTTACGTATGAAAATAAATTACAATTTATCTGCCCAAGGAATGGGTAGCTGATCCATTAAACCTCTACTGTTATAATTTGGAACCTTTTTGCATTCAAATGATGGCTCAGGACATCTTGCACATGGAGGGCATGGCTGACATTTCTTAGCATCACTATTTGAAGAATTATTTCCGCAATTTACATTAGGGCATGCAGGACAAATTGGGGGAACGATTTCCGATTTCAAAATATATAAATCTTCCTGTCCAGCGGGGATTCTACTTATCGGAACTCCATTTTTGTCATCTTTAAAAAATTCTTCTTTGATGGAATATGTCGAACCATTCATCTGTCCTTTAGATACCGAATCGAATATACCTACTGTATTGAGTCTGTTGCCGTCAGTATCTCTATAAGGAGAATATTTATATTTTTTGGTATTTGTATTTGATCTATCGTCATCGTCATCGTTATTGTTATTGTTATCTTTATCTAAATTCCAATTGGCTTTATTATAAAAAGGATTATTATAGTTGGATGATTTACCATCTGACATATTTATACTTCTTACATTGTCGTCGTTTTTCTGTGTAATATAATCAGAATAGCTTTTATAGTTTCTTACATCATCGCTCCTATTTGAGAAACCTTCCAATCCTCCCTGATCAGAACACATACCTAAAGTAGAACATAAAACAAGCGCAAGTAATAATATGAGAAATATATGAATTTTTGTTAATTTCATTATTAATTGTAGATATAATATAATATAATATATATATGGAAAAAAATTGATTAATTATATTTATATTATTATAAAATAAGAACAAAAAGGAATAATATACACAACCATGACAACCACTAGAAACAAACAAACTCAACATATTTTAAAATCATCACATTTTGAAGCAGTTGCTTCCGATACCACCGCCAGCACCGCCGCCACCGCCGCTATCGATAAAGTGTCTGATTATACTCTCCCATTTATAGAAGTAGGTATAGACGAAGCAGGAAGAGGACCGATGTTTGGACGCGTATATGTCGGAGCAGTGGTTTTACCTAAAGATGGGAAACAATTCGACTTTTCAAAAATGAAAGATAGTAAAAAATTCCACTCTGATAAAAAAATCAAAGAAGTAGCCGAGTATATTAAATCAAACGCTATTGCATGGAGTGTCACATACGCAGAACATAACGAAATTGATGCAAAAAATATTCGTAAAGCAACAATAGAATGTATGCATAATGCAGTGAATGATATAATGGAAAAACTGAATCAAAATGCTGATAAGTTGTATTTATTAGTAGACGGAAATGATTTTATACCTATGATGAAATTATGTGGAGATTCATATATTCAGATACCGCATATATGTGTTGAAAGCGGCGATAATACGTATGCATCAATCGCGGCAGCATCTATTTTGGCAAAAGTAACCCGAGATGAATATATTATACAAATGTGTAAAGAAAATCCTGAGCTGAATACGCGATATGATCTAGAAAACAATAAAGGATATGGAACAAAAAAACACATGGATGGTATTAAAACACACGGAATAACACAATGGCATAGAAAAAGCTTTGGATTATGCAAAGAGTTTTCTTAATAAATAGTATACAAAATGTGTCTATAATGTGAGCAATCATCTATCTTCTTTTTCTTATTGCAGGAGCAATAAAAAGGCCATACACAATATACAAAATATAAGCAACAACGAAAAACACGATTAATAAATTAAATAATTTCATAATATTACAATAAGTAGAATCTTCTTTTGAATCGCAACGTATAGTTGTTCCAAAAACACCGAATATACCTGAACCTAAAATTCCGCCACCGCCACCGCCGCCGATACTAGGACCTCTTTTTGCCATGATATGATATGTTTATGTTATATTATCTTATATTATGTATATAAAATATATATTTTACATAATATATTTTTATATAGTATATATTTGAATTTATTTTGCATATAATATATATTCAATGGTAGTAAATTGAAGTAAATATAAATATGTATACCATATATAAAGAATACTAAATTCAAAAAACAAAGACAAAGACAAAGACAAAGACAAAAACCCAGAAAAATGAAAGTTCTTGTTTTCGATACTGAAACATCAGGGCTCCCTAAAGAACGCAATCCTTCTATATACGATACCGACAAATGGCCACATGTTATGCAAATCAGTTATGTTATATATGATACTGAAATTGAAACAGGCGAACTCATCGAAACCTATGATGCATATATTAAACTAAATTCGTGGGTAATAGTTGACCCAGTTTCAGAAGGAATACATGGAATTACGCGCGAAATTATGGACAAAAAAGGTGTCCCGATTCAAGAAGCACTGATTCGACTACGTGACGCGCTTGGGAAAGTAGATTTATGTGTAGGACACAATGTCTCATTTGACAAGCGTTTCATTATCGTTGAAGGAATCCGCAACAATATTCGAATGAATTTTCCTAACGATTATTGCACGATGAAGAATAGTAAAGATGTGTGCAAAATAGAGTATACATTTTCGAATGGAACAAAAGGATTTAAATTTCCTAAATTAATGGAATTATATGAACATTTGTTTCCTGGAATTCCTGCGCCTCAAAATTTACACAACTCTCTTGCAGATACAATTGTTACATTGAAGTGTTACTGTAAGTTGGCTCATGGAGTGAATCTTTCGCTTGAATCACGCCACTTTCGTGCAGTATTTCGTGAAAATTGTTGCTAAATAAAATATAATACAGTTGAATTTACTTACTTATGATGTCTGTATCGCTTAGTATGACGTTTTATACGGCGTTTCGTATTGCATTTTTTGTTACGCGTTGAACGGCGATGACGACGATGGCTTTTACGAGATTTTTTACTAGCACGGTGTTTACGACGTGAATGTGTTCTACCCGCAGTCAGTACATTTTGTTCAAAATCACTAAAATCATGTTTTGAGGGTTCTAGTGGTGTTTTATTATAGTCAGAGCTTTTAGTACTAGGAAAAAATGTTTTTTCAAAACCAAAAAATGTTTCCAAAAATTGAATTTGGGGTTTAAATGATTCAAGTTGTTCTAATCCTATATTTTTATCAACAAAACATTTTAAAACATAATTAAAAATTGAAGTATCTTTAGCAGCAACTCTATAATGTCCAACCAAAGAAGGAGCTATACGGGTAAGAGTTATATATTTAAGATTATAGCCTTGTAATGTAAGAAATGCTGTAAGATCATTAAATAATTGATCTATTTTTTTACCTACATGGACACAACAGCTATCTGTTGTTTTTTTAGTAAATAATACATTAGACCAACGACAATCTTTATCTAAAACCCCATCTTCAGTAAAATATGGTTTTAATGTGTTTTTTAGTACTGACAGTTTTGGTTTATCTAACGTAGGTTCATCATTAAGAGCCAGGTTTGTTTGATCTAACTTAGGTTCATCTTTAAGAGTAAGTTTTTCTTCAGCAGTTAGTTCCTCGTCATAGAATCTTTTTATTGCTTTTTCAACGAAAGTTGGGTTTCTATACATACCGGTACTTGCGCCGAAATAAAGTTCTTGAAGTTTAATTTTACCGTGTTTATATTTTTTAAGAATTTCAAACATTTTCATTGTGTCTGGTGAAACTTTTAGATTTTCGAGCATACGTTGAACAGTTTGTATTTCCAAAGACTGCTGGTCTGTTAGCTTATCAGAATTCTGTTCAGACTGCAGTTTAGGTTGCTCTTCTGCTTGCTCATCAGATGGCTTATAAGATTGTATATATTCTTCATGACCCGACATTTATTTAATATATATATAAAGACAATATTATAAAATTATAAAATATATTTTTATTTTTGATCGATCTAATTATATAGGATTTACTTACTTACTTACGATGTCTGTATCGCTTAGTATGGTTTTTTTTGTATTGCTGAGTATTATGTTTTTTGTT
>Ga0214921_10008164_pt1 | contig 13683 bp, 10 predicted proteins | sample LL1505_MetaG_FD_177992 | JGI IMG/M metagenome (GOLD analysis project Ga0214921, IMG submission 177992) | Freshwater microbial communities from Lake Lanier, Atlanta, Georgia, United States - LL-1505 | ecosystem: Environmental > Aquatic > Freshwater > Lake | place: USA: Georgia | collected... | reverse complement strand
TCTGTAAAGCTCTCGCGGTCGTGCAAAATTACATTTGGGTGCTCTAAGTCAAACTCAAACGGAGCTTCTTTATTTACAGGCAGCCGCACCAAATGAATAGTAGCACCAGTTTGATTTGCTAACTCGTTTACGCAAGCAATAAAGTATCCAGCAAGTTCTGCAAATAGTATCAGTATATTCATTCAATCAAATCTTGTACAAGTATATAATTAATAAAATATCTCAGGCATTGATTACAAACTGCTCAAAAATGCAAATAACACTTCGTTCAAATTTAGTACGGCAAGCTGTATGTTCCAATGATTACGATTGCGTGGTTCAACCATATTTGATATGCTCCTTAATTGTATGGCTGCAATATTTTGTTTTGCAGCAACGTAAGCAACAGCAGCACCTTCCATACTTTCAGTATAGCATAAAGTATTGTTTTGTATTAACCTTTTGTGCATTGCTTTAATGCTATTTACGTTACCGTGTACTTTGTTTACAGTAATGCCATGTGCAACAATTAAACGTTTTATTATTTCATTGTCCCCAAAGTTATGATTGAATGTAATGTTTTTTGCATTCAATGGAAAGTCTTTTTCTTGCAATAAATCCATGCTTTGAATTGGAATAAAACTGTCATTGTCTTCGGCACCTAATTCAAAAAATAAATCATCTATTACATGAACAACATCACCAATTTGCACATTGCCAATACCACCTGCAATACCAGCGTTTATAATACAATCGAAATGGTTATTTTGCAACGTGTTGGCAAGGTGGTAGGTGGTAGCAATCATACCAACGCCGGTGTATAAAAAATAAATGTTGTGTTCATTTGCTGTTCTTGCAAATGTCAAATACTCACTTACTTTTTTGTTGTGTTGTAGTTTTTGTAATGTGAGAGCAACTTCGGGTTCGGTTGCAGAAACAATAAGTATGTTCATGTAAAGTAAAATTCAAAGCTAATTTTATTGGCAATACTAAACTCAAAATCATTTAAATAAAAATCATTTACTAAATCATGAATTGATGCTATCAAATGACATAAATAAAATGCTTTTAGTTTAAGCTGTAAATCATGAAAAGCGCTCAAATGCCATTGCTTGTTTGCAGATAATAAAAAAGGGAAAGTTTGTTGAAATACAAACTTTCCCTTTTTGTGGTGGTGCCTCCAGGAATCGAACCAGGGACACAAGGATTTTCAGTCCTTTGCTCTACCAACTGAGCTAAGGCACCATCTTCTATGATGAATGATTGCTCATTTTCTCTTAGCGGGTGGCAAATGTAGTATTAATTTCTTTTTTACAAAATTTGATTGAAATATTTAAACATAGCAATCAAACACTTGCAAATTAAATCATCTCTAAGCTTCTTGTAATAAACTTCGAAAGCTCTTCGCCTTTGAGCATGTTCTGACTTAACAAGGCCAAATCAGCTGCTTGCTTAGCAATATTTGTTCGTTTTGCTATATCTGTTTCAGCAACAATTTTTGAGCTTAACTCATGATTGGTGTTCACCACTACGTTATACATTTCAGGCATTGCACCAAACATGCTCATTCCGCCGCCACCCATTTTATTCATGTCCATCATACGGCGCATAAATTCCGGTTGTGTAATAACCATTGGTTGGTCTTTTTCACTCATATTTTCGAACTGCACACTGTATTTTTCTTTAGGTAAAACTTCTTCAATTACAGCTTTTAAAGTTTCTTTTTGTGCATCATCTAATTTAGAAATGGTGTTCTCTTCTTTTTTAATTAAATTATCAATTACATCTGCATCAACACGTGCAAACGAAACGTTTTCTAGTTTACTTTCTAAGTGATTTACGAAGTGCGAATCAAAAGGTCCGTCCATTACCAGTACTTCATATCCACGATTTTTTGCCGTTTCAATAAATGTATGTTGCTCTACTACATTGTTGGTGTATAAATAAATGGTTTTACCATCTTTATCTTTATGCGTTTCTTTAACTTTTTCAGCAAACTCTTCAAAGTTGTAGTATTTATTTTCGGTTGTCTTAAATAAGAAAAACTTGTTGGCACGTTCATAAAACTTCTCTTCACTCAACATTCCGTATTTAATAAAAATATTGATGTCGTTCCATTTGTTTTCAAAATCCGTGCGGTCTTTTTTCATCAAGTCTTCCAACTTGTCGGCAACCTTTTTTGTGATGTGACTACTTATTTTCTTCACGTTACCATCGGCTTGTAAATAGCTGCGGCTTACGTTTAAAGGTATGTCTGGCGAGTCTAATACACCTTTTAGTAAGGTTAAAAATTCAGGAACAATATTTTCTACATTGTCAGTGATGAATACTTGATTGCTGTATAGTTGTATTTTGTCGCGTTGAGGTTCCATATTATTTTTCAATTTAGGGAAATACAAGATTCCTGTAAGGTTGAAAGGAAAGTCAACATTCAAATGAATATGAAACAATGGGTCTTCAAAATTCATTGGATACAATTCGCGATAAAAATTTTTATAATCTTCATCGCTTAAGTCAGCTGGTTTTTTAGTCCATGCAGGTGTAGTATTATTTATTGCTTTTTCTTCGAAGTGAATTTCGATGGGTAAAAACTTGCAGTATTTAGTGAGCAAAGTGTTAATGCGTGCGCTTTCTAAAAACTCTTCCGAGTCTTCTGCAATATGTAAGGTAATGGTTGTGCCAACTGTTTCTTTGGTAGTTTCGCTAAGCGTAAAGTTTGGACTTCCGTCGCATTCCCATTGAACAGCTTTAGCATCTTTTTGGTGCGATAATGAATGAATTTCTACTTTTTTAGAAACCATAAATGCTGAGTAGAAACCTAACCCAAAATGTCCGATGATGGCATTTTCGTTTTTGTCTTTGTATTTGTTTACAAACTCCTCTGCACCTGAGAATGCAATTTGGTTGATGTATTTTTCAACCTCTTCGGCAGTCATACCCAAACCAGTATCAGTAATGGTAAGTGTTTTAGCTTCTTTGTCAATTTTTACATCTACTTTGTAGTTGTCTGGAGTGGTTCCAGCCTCACCTAAAGTTGATAAGGTTTTGAGTTTCTGACAAGCATCAACAGCATTTGACACTAATTCGCGTAAGAAGATTTCATGGTCGCTGTATAAGAATTTCTTGATGATGGGAAAGATGTTTTCGGTTTGAACATTAATTTTTCCTGTGGTTTGCATGTGTATAGTTTTATAATTTTTTCGCCGATTTTCAATTACTGTACCAATAAAGATATGTGTGTCAAATTGTCAAGCAAAGTATAATTTTTACGACAAAAAAGTTTAGTGCAACACCAAATTAAAACCTGTAAAATAGAATCCTTCGGCGTCTTCTGTTTGGCGCTGTCTCCAAAAAAAACATAATACTTAAATGCCCATATTTTGATAGGTTCAGCGCAATTGGAACAGAATGGAATGCCATAAAACAGAAACGCAACCACTTGCGTGATTGCGTTTCTGCACCAAAAACCTATCTATGAAAAAACTTCTTAAGTCAATATTATGGCACAAACATATTTATTATTTAATACTAAACAAATTTTTTAATTAAAATTTCAGTTTATTTTTTTTAAAAGATTCTATTTAAGTAAAAAAAGGAGTATATCAATCAACTGTATGGCAGATAATAAGCATTGCAAGGTTTAGTTTATAGGTAAACTTCTAACTTTTATTTTCATTTTTAATTTAATGCCTGCTGTAAATGTATACACCAAAATTACTAATCACCGAAACAAAAAATATTAAATTTGTCCAAAAAGTTGCCGCTTTAATATGCGGTAATAGTTCGTATCCAATGTAATACAGCCTAAAACAAAAAGATAATTAACAATGAAAGAAAGAACCCTTATCAAGAATATTAGCATCGTAAACGAAGGTCAAATAATTGTTGCTGACATCCTAATTTACAATGGCGAAATTCAAAAAATTGCAGAGATTATTGACGGCATCAACGCAACAATTATTGATGGAACCGGCAAGTATTTATTTCCGGGAATCATTGATGGTCAAGTGCATTTTCGTGAGCCAGGACTAACACACAAAGGCGACCTTTATACCGAAAGTAAGGCAGCCGTTGCTGGCGGTGTTACTTCATTTATTGATATGCCAAATACTGTTCCCAATGTATTAACAATGGACATTCTCAACGAAAAATATAGAATAGCTTCTGAAAAATCGTTAGCCAATTTTGGTTTCTTTCTAGGTGTTAATGGCGACAACCTTGATGATGTGCTTAAACTAGATACATCTAAACTTTTAGGCGTTTCTGACGACGGACTTTACTTTACAAAAAAAGGTAACCTACTTGCCGACAATCCGGCTACAATGGAAAAACTTTTTGCCAACTGTAAATCAATCATTGCTATACATTCAGAAAAAGAACAAATTGTTGAAGAGAACGAAAACATATATCGTGAAAAATATGGCGATAATGTGCCCGTAGAATTTCATCCAATTATTAGAAGCGAAAAGGCTTGTTATGAGGCTACTAAAAGAGCTATAGAAATTGCTGATAAATACAAGGCAAGGCTACACATACTGCACTTAACCACCGAAGCAGAAACACATTTATTCAGAAACGATATTCCCTTACAAGAAAAGAATATTACCACCGAAGTTTCGGTTCATCATTTATGGTTTTCCGACCTAGACTATAAACGTTTAGGAACTTTGATAAAATGGAACCCAGCAATAAAAACGGAGAAAGATAAAAACGGACTTTTAAAAGCTTTGCTTGATGATAAAATTGATATTGTAACTACCGACCATGCTCCACACACCTTAGAGGAAAAACAAAAACCTTATTTTCAGTCAATGTCAGGAGCACCAATCATTCAGCACTCATTAAATATTATGCTAGAGTTTTACAAGCAAGGACTTATTACACTAGAAAAAATAGTAGAAAAAATGTGTCATAATCCTGCAATACTTTATGGCATTGAAAAAAGAGGTTTTATACGTGAGGGCTACTTTGCAGACCTTACCATTGTTGATTTAAATTTAAGTTGGACGGTTCATAAACAAAATCTTTTATCCAAATGCGGTTGGTCGCCATTAGAGGGAACATCATTTCAAACAAAAGTAGTGCAGACATTTGTAAACGGTAATTTGGTTTATGACAACGGAGTGTTCAATGAAAATGCAAGAGGAAAAGCACTAACAAAAAATAATTAGTCAAATGGAAATACAGATTTTAAAGTAAGAATTTCCGCCTAGCCTATCGCTGCTAAAATAGATGATTTGGTCATAGCAGACTATAAATGCAAAAGTAGATAACGATTTTAACATAAAGAATTGTATTTCATTACCCATAGGTTAAAAAGCCTCTTTTTTTACATGAAATAAGATCTAGATAAGGTTCAAGCAAAATAAAATTAATAAATGAAATTTGTAGAACACGCTTATTTCTTATTTTCGCGCCACAATAAAATTAATTAAATATTTGCAATGCAAAAGATTAAAGTAGCAAACCCAGTTGTAGAGTTAGATGGCGATGAAATGACACGTGTAATATGGTCATTCATTAAAGAAAAGTTAATTCATCCATACCTAGAGTTGGATATTAAATATTACGATTTAGGAATTGAACATCGTGATGAAACTAATGACCAGGTTACCATTGATGCAGCCGAAGCTATTAAGAAATATAATGTTGGTATTAAGTGCGCAACCATTACGCCCGACGAAGAGCGTGTTAAGGAGTTTAACCTTAAACAAATGTGGAAATCGCCAAACGGAACAATCCGAAATATTTTGGACGGAACGGTTTTTCGCGAACCTATTGTGATGAAAAATATTCCTCGTTTAGTGCCAAATTGGACCGCACCAATTTGTATTGGTCGTCACGCTTTTGGTGACCAATACCGCGCTACTGATTTTGTTACAAAAGGAAAAGGAAAATTAACTTTAACTTTTACACCTGAAGATGGTAGTGATGTTAAATCATTTGAAGTGTACAATTTTGTTGGTGATGGTGTTGCCTTGGCAATGTATAATACTGATGAATCAATCAGAGGCTTTGCACGTTCATGCTTCAACCAAGCCATCATGAAAAAATGGCCGCTTTATTTCTCATCAAAAAATACTATTTTAAAAAAATACGATGGTCGTTTCAAAGATATTTTCGAAGAAATTTATCATGCTGAATTCAAAGGCAGAATGGATGCTTTAGGAATTACATATGAGCACCGTTTGATTGATGATATGGTTGCATCGGCACTAAAATGGCATGGCAACTTTGTTTGGGCATGTAAAAATTATGATGGCGATGTACAAAGTGATACTGTTGCGCAAGGCTTTGGCTCATTGGGTTTAATGACTTCAGCGCTTGTTACGCCAGACGGAAAAACAATGGAAGCGGAAGCTGCTCATGGAACTGTTACACGTCATTATCGCCAGCACCAACAAGGTAAACCAACAAGTACAAACCCTATTGCAAGCATTTTTGCTTGGACACAAGGTTTGGCTTTTAGAGGTGGTTTAGATAATAATACTGAGTTGGTAAACTTCGCAAAGTCATTAGAAACTGTCTGTATTGAAACTGTTGAAAGTGGCAGCATGACTAAAGATTTGGCAGTTTGTATTTACGGCAATTCAGTAACAAATGATAAATACTTAACAACTGAAGCTTTCTTAAATTTGATTGATGCTAATTTGAGAAAGAAGCTAGGAGCATAATTAATTATTCTCAATTAAAAAGGCTGGCTTTGTAGTCAGCCTTTTTTAATACCACTACTAAAATCTTACAACCTTCATTCATTCATATTTTTTTATTGAAATCTCTTTTTGCCATAAATAAGTACTTAATTAAATATATCTGGTATTTAATTGGTGGAACTATTTTCATTGCACTCTCTAATTTATTTGCTCTTTACCCTGCGCAAATAACCCGTAAGACTATTGATTACATAGCAATTGGTTTAAAACAAAAAAATGTGGTGGGCGAAACTGTTTGGCAAAACGAAACCATCAAAGAATTCACTTCTCAGTTTTTGATGTTACTCGCAATGGTAATTGGAGCCACAATTTTGAAAGGTATTTTTATGTTTTTTATGCGTCAAACAATTATTGTAATGAGCCGCCGCATTGAGTTTGAGCAGAAAAATGAAATTTATAAACACTATCAACAACTACCACAATCGTTTTACAAACACAACAGCACCGGCGATTTGATGTCGCGCATTAGTGAGGATGTTGGTCAAGTGCGCATGTATACTGGCCCAGCAATTATGTACTCGCTTAATTTAATCATTCTTTTTTTTGTAACCATTACTGCTATGGTACGTGTTAATAGCGAACTTACTTTATACGTTTTATTACCTCTTCCATTGCTTAGTATTAGCATTTATTATGTAAGTGATATTATCAATAAAAAAAGTATGAAGCTGCAAACGCAACTTTCTTCTATTTCAACTTTTGTGCAAGAAACATTTAGCGGAATACGCGTTATTAAAGGTTTTAATCGCGAAAATGTTTTTCATACTAACTTTAGTAAAAGTACCCGTGAGTATTACGAACGCAGCATAGATTTAGTAAAAACAGAGGCGATATTTGCACCAACCATTACACTGCTTATTGGCTTGAGCACACTCATTACCATTTATATTGGAGGACGACAAGCTATAATTGGAAAAATTACAATTGGTAATATTGCTGAGTTTGTAATGTATGTAAATATGCTTACATGGCCAGTTACATCCATAGGTTGGGTAACCTCTGTTATTCAAAAAGCAGCGGCATCACAGCAACGAATCAACGAATTTTTGAATGTAAAAAATGATATTGTAAATGTTACTTCAAAACCTTTTGAATTAAAAGGAAATATTGAATTTAGAAACGTAACTTTTACATATGCCAACACAAATATTACAGCTATTAAAAACCTAAGTTTTAAATTAGATGCAGGTAAGTCGCTTGGGATAATTGGTAATACAGGTTCTGGAAAATCTACCATTGCAGCACTTATAACAAGGGTTTATGATGCTACTGAAGGTGAGGTTTTGATTGATGGTATCAACATCAAAGAAATAAATCTCGATGATTTTAGAAAGCAGATTGGCTATGTTCCTCAGGATGTTTTTTTGTTTAGTGATACCGTTGCTAACAATATTGGTTTTGCTGCAGATGAGATAAAAATGAATGATATCATTGAAGTAGCAAAACTTACTGATGTGCATGAAAATATTACCAACTTCAGCAAGGGTTATGAAACTATTGTTGGTGAACGCGGAATTACATTGAGTGGAGGACAAAAGCAGCGGATAAGCATTGCGCGTGCCTTACTTAAAAATCCAAAAATGTACATATTTGACGATTGCCTAAGTGCCGTAGATACCGTTACAGAAAATCATATTCTAAATAATTTAGAAAAACAGTCGCTAGGAAAAACCTCTGTTTTAATTTCACACAGAGCTTCCACCATTAAAAATGCTGAACATATTATTGTATTAGAGTCCGGTCAGTTAATTGAACAAGGCACGCATTCCGAATTGATGAATTATAAAGGTTCGTATGCTTCATTGTTTGAAAAACAACAAGTAGTTAAATCAAACTAAAATCTCATTTTTCGGTGAATGAAATGTGCATTAAAATAGCTACAAAAAATTAGCTTTGCGCAAATTTATTTCCATGTCTGCATATAAAAATGATTTGATTTTACGCGCTGCAAAAGGCGAAAAAACAGAACGCACACCTGTTTGGATAATGCGTCAGGCAGGGCGAATTTTGCCTGAGTATAGAGAAGTTCGCGCACAAGCCGGTTCATTCATTAACCTTGTAAAAAATCCTGAATTAGTTTGTGAAGTTACCATACAGCCAGTTGACATTTTAGATGTTGATGCTGCAATAATTTTTTCGGATATATTGGTAATACCTGAAGCAATGGGATTACCATACCAAATGGTTGAAGCCAAAGGTCCGTATTTCGAAAACACGATTTCATCAGAAAATGATTTAAAAAAATTGCATTTGGCAGAATATGCTGATTACGATTACATGCCAAAATCAATTGAAATAACTACTAAAGCTTTGGCTGGTAAAGTACCTTTGATTGGCTTTGCTGGTGCACCTTTTACCATCTTTTGTTATATGGTTGAGGGCAATGGAAGCAAAACATTTTCGAAAGCAAAAAAAATGTTGTTTACCAATAATGTTTTGTCGCATAAATTATTAGAAATGATAACCACAAGCACTGTCAATTATTTGAAAGCTCAAATAAAAGCGGGTGCAGCCATGTTGCAATTGTTTGATAGTTGGGCCGGCATACTTTCGCCAGCATCATACACAGAATTTTCATTGAAATACATTGATATTATTTGTAACGAAATAAAAAGTGAATTTCCAGAAATACCGATAACAGTATTTGCTAAAGGTGCTTTTTTTGCAAGAAAACAAATGGCAAATTTGAATTGTAATACAATTGGTTTAGATTGGAATATGGATATTGTTGAGTCACGAAAAATAATTGGAGATGGCAAAACATTGCAAGGGAATTTAGACCCTTGTGTGTTATATGGAACAGATGAATTTGTCGTAACGCAAACAGAAAGTATGCTTTCAAGTTTTGGAAATTCAAAGCACATTGCAAATCTTGGACATGGCGTGTATCCTGATACAGACAAAGAAAAGGTAAAACTATTTGTGCAAACGGTTAAGAATTACAAACATAAAAACTAGGCATGCAAACCACGTCATTCAATAAAATAAATAAAGAAATTATTTCTGAATTAGAATCAATTTTAGATGCCGATATTTTGTTTTTTGATGATGAAGTTTTGAATGAATATAACCATGATGAAACTGAAAATTTAAAGTTCAATCCTGAACTAGTTGCAAAGCCAAAAACAGTTGCACAGGTTTCTGCTTTGATGAAGTTTTGTGATGAGAAACTAATTCCTGTAACTGTGCGTGGTGCAGGAACAGGACTAAGCGGAGGCGCATTGCCAATTTGTGGTGGTTTAATTTTAAGCACCGAACGCCTAAATAAAATTTTGGATATTGATTTACGCAATCTTCAAGTTACGGTTGAACCTGGAGTAATTAATCAAGTTTTACAAGATGAAGTCCAAAAGCATGGTTTATATTATCCGCCAGACCCTGCAAGTAAAGGCTCATGTTTTTTAGGTGGTAATATTTCCCACGCAAGTGGCGGTCCACACGCAGTAAAATATGGCACAACACGCGACTATGTTTTAAATTTAGAAATTGTTTTGCCTAATGGCGATATATTTTGGACTGGTGCTAATACTCTTAAATACTCTACAGGATACAATCTTACCCATCTCATTATTGGTAGCGAAGGTACGCTTGGTGTGGTAACAAAAATTGTATTAAAACTAATTCCAAACCCACAACATAATGTGTTGATGTTGATTCCGTTTTTTGATGCTGAAAAGGCTTGTGAAGCAGTTTCGGCAGTATTTCGCGCTGGTATAATACCATCAGCAATGGAATTTATGGAACGTGATGCTATAGATTGGACACTGAAATTTGTTGATGGAATTTCAATGGAAATTAAACCAGAAATTCAAGCACATTTGCTAGTAGAGTTAGATGGAAATAATTTAGACGTGCTATTGCAAGAAGCTGAAAAGTTACACGAAATATTTTCGGAATTTAATTGTGATGAAATTTTATTTGCTGATAGCGAAGCGCAGAAAAATCAGTTATGGAAAATGCGCCGAAGTGTTGCTGAGGCTGTAAAATCTAACTCTGTTTATAAAGAAGAAGATACTGTTGTGCAACGTGCCGAACTTCCAAAACTGTTGAAAGGCATCAAAGAAATTGGTAGTAAATACGGATTTAAAAGTGTGTGCTACGGACATGCTGGCGATGGAAATTTACACGTAAACATTATTAAAGGAGACTTGAGCGATGAATTTTGGCAAACTGAAATTCATAAGGGTATAGAAGAAATTTTTGCTTTATGCAAACTATTAGGCGGTACAATTAGCGGCGAACACGGAATAGGATTGGTGCAAAAAAGGTATATGCGTATTGTTCAAAGTCCTATTCAGCTTGAGCTTCAGCGCGGCATCAAAAAAGTATTTGATCCAAATAATATATTAAATCCTGGCAAAATATTTTAGCGATTACTTTTAAATTTTATTTTCGAATAACATTTAATACTATTTTTAGCAACATAAAACATCAAATATGTATAAGGCAATAATCAACAATAATGAGTTTGAAGTAGATTTTAGTTCATCTGATAATAAAGCTGGAACTATTAATAATTCTAAATTTGAGATTGATAGTATTGATTTGAAAGAAGGGCATTTCAATATTCTTAAAAATTATAAATCCTACAATGCCGAAATAGTTTCGTTTGATGCTGATGAAAAAACATATAAAATTAAGGTGAACGGAAATGTTTATACTGTGAAGGTCAAGGATCGTTTCGATTTGCTTTTACAAAGTATGGGTATGGATGCTTTGGCAACCAAAAAGGTAAATGAGCTAAAAGCTCCGATGCCAGGTTTGGTTCTAGATGTAAGAGTAAAAGTGGGAGACGTTATTAAAAAAGGCGAACCATTAGTTGTGCTCGAAGCCATGAAAATGGAAAATGTGCTTAAGTCAGTTGCTGATGTAACCATCAAAAAAATTGCTATTGAAAAAGGCAATGCTGTTGAGAAAAATCAAGTGCTTATTTTCTTTGAATAGTGAAAGAAATCAACATTAAATCAAAAGAAAATATCCATATTGTTTTTTGGTTGATTAAAGATTTGTGTTGGTCAATTGAGTTTAAACCATTGGCCTTAATTATGATTTTGCCAACTGTTAGTTTGGCTTGCTATATTGCATATAAAACCAAAGAATACACTTCAGATTTTATACATAATATTGCTGTCTGCTTTTGGATTTGCGCAAATGCAACTTGGATGGTTGGTGAGTTTTTTAATTATGAATTAAGATTTTACTCTGCTACACTTTTTGGAATTGGTATTTCAATAATTTTAATTTATTACTTGTTTACCTATCTCAAAAAATCAAAATAGCTAACTATAAGTAATTTGGATAGCGCCGTATATGTTCACTTTTAACAATATCATACAAAATCGTCTTAAATTTTTCGATATTTATTTTTGAACCTGCCGAAATAAAAACGCAAGGCGAATTCATAGATTTCATCCAAGTATTTTCTAAGTCTTGTAGACTATAATTGCTTTTGTGATAAGGTGTCAAATCATCTTCGTGCTTAGGTTTATACTCAAAAGCATCAATCTTATTAAAAACCAAAATTGTTGGTTTGTTAGATGCTTTAATATCTTCTAAAGTTTTGTTTACAACATTAATATGGTCTTCAAAAGAAAGGTTACTAATGTCAGCAACATGAACAATTACATCGGCTTCGCGCACTTCATCCAAAGTAGATTTGAATGATTCTACTAATTGTGTTGGAAGTTTTCTAATAAAACCTACGGTATCAGAAAGTAAAAATGGAACATCATTCATAAATACTTTTCGCACTGTTGTATCAAGTGTTGCAAACAATTTATTTTCTGCAAATACATCACTTTTACTAAGTAAATTCATGATGGTACTTTTACCAACATTGGTGTATCCAACTAACGCAACACGTATTATGTTTCCTCTATTTTTGCGTTGAGTAGCCATTTGTTTATCAATGTCTACAAGGCGCTGCTTAAGTAAAGCTATTTTAGTTCTTACTATTCTACGGTCTGTTTCAATTTCTTTTTCACCAGTACCTTTCATACCAATACCACCTTTAATACGGTCTAAGTGGCTCCATAAATTGGTTAAGCGTGGTAAGTAATATTGGTTTTGAGCAAGCTCTACTTGAGTTTTGGCATGCGCTGTTTGTGCACGTGCGGCAAAAATATCTAGAATAAGAGTGGTACGGTCTAGAATTTTTACACGAATTTCTTTTTCTATATTCCGCTGTTGCGATGGGGATAGTTCATCATCAAAAATAACCAAATCAATTTCGTTTTCCTTTACGTAATCTCTAATTTCTATAAGCTTTCCGCTACCTACAAAGGTCTTACCTTCAGGCTTTTCAAGTTTTTGAGTAAAACGTTTTAGGGTAATTGCACCCGCTGTAGTTGCTAAAAACTCCAGTTCATCTAGGTATTCGGTAACTTTTTCTTCGTCTTGCCAATAATTTACTAGCCCTACTAATACAGCTTTTTCTGTTTCTCTTTTTATGGTTGATTTGATAGACATTATATTTTTTTAACCACAGAGGCACAAATTAATGAGAGTACCAAAGATTTTTTTTCTTTCTATTCTGTTTGATTATTACTTTCTTTTATATTTCCGTTTTCCTATGATTCTCTGTTTCTCGGTGTTTGTTTTACCACAGAGGCACGGATTTCATAGAGTCTCACTGATTTTTCTTCTTAACTTATATTTCCGTTTTCCTTCGAATCTCTGTTTCTCCGTGTTTGTTTTACCACAGAGGCATGGATTTCATATAGTCTCACTGATTTTTTCTTCTTAACTTATATTTCCGTTTTCCTCCGAATCTCTGTTTCTCGGTGTTTATCTTACCACAGAGGCACTAATTTCATAGAGTCTCACTGATTTTTTCTTCTTAACTTATATTTCTGTTTTTTTTCGAATCTCTGTTTCACCGTGTTTATCTTACCACAGAGGCATGGATTTCATATAGTCTCACTGATTTTTTCTTCTTAACTTATATTTCCGTTTTCCTCCGAATCTCTGTTTCTCGGTGTTTATCTTACCA
>Ga0214921_10008162_pt1 | contig 13686 bp, 13 predicted proteins | sample LL1505_MetaG_FD_177992 | JGI IMG/M metagenome (GOLD analysis project Ga0214921, IMG submission 177992) | Freshwater microbial communities from Lake Lanier, Atlanta, Georgia, United States - LL-1505 | ecosystem: Environmental > Aquatic > Freshwater > Lake | place: USA: Georgia | collected... | reverse complement strand
TAAATTTTTATAATTTATAATAAACGTAAATTTTTATAATTTATAATAAACGTAAATTTTTATAATTTATAATAAACGTAAATTTTTATAATTTATAATAAACGTAAATTTTTATAATTTATAATAAACGTAAAATATAATATAACATAATTAATCTAATAATTTTATAAATTATTAGATTAAAATTAAATAGAATTAATAAACATAATAAAATAATAGCATTTTATAAATCTAAATAACAAAATGCTATTATTATTTTAATCATTAATTTCCAAGCTCCACTATAATAATAAATACTTTTATTAAATAATTGAATTAGAAATATCTTTTTTTTCATTAATATTTAAATTAAATTTTTTAATTTCGGATTCTGATGAAGATTTTTTTATTATTTTTATTTTATTTTTAAATTTTTTTTTAAATTCATTTAATTCATTATTAAATTTATTAAAATCAAATTGTTCAGTAATTAAATCATCTTTTTGATTTATAAAATCTAACTTTGTTATATTTATAAAATTATTTTGTATATAATAAAATAAAGTAAAAATAAAATCTATTAATATAATTAAAATTAAATATATATTAAAAAATCCTGTCATTGAATTTTTATGTTCTAAAAATTTTATATATGCAATTGTTATTATATAATTAATTAAAGATATAAATATAATATCAGAATTTAATTTATTAAAAAACTTACTATTAAAAAAAAAGAACATATATATATATATATATATTTATAAGAGAATTTTTTTGTTATTTTTAATTTATAATATATTTATCGATTTCTGTCATTAAATTTTTTTTTGAAAAAGTATTAATTATTTTATTAATTTTTAATTTTTTATATTTAGTTTTTAATTCTAAAAAATAATTATTATTATTATCATTATCATCTTCTAATATAATTAAACCATTAAATATATCATCTGTTATTTCAAATTTTGCTTCTTTTAATGAAATTATAAAATCTATTTCTAATTTTACATCTGATATTTCAAATTTTTTATTTTCTTTTATTCCAATAGGAATAATATATATATCTTTTAATAAATTTTGGATTATTGGATCATTATATAATAATATTTGTTTATTTAATAATGTTTGATAACCAATATTTGGATTATATTTATCTTTTTTTGTAATTAATATTACAGATTTTTTCTTAGTATATAGTTTATCTTCTAAATAAAATATTTTTAATAATTCTGTATCATATGAATATATATATATATTTAAATTAAAATATCCAGATAATAATAATATTAATTCGTTATTAATAATATTTTGTAAAATTAAATTTGACATCTTTTTAATATTAATTAATGGATTAAATTCATATTTATCCATAAAAATATGTAATTTATCAATTTCATTTTTTAATATATCTGGATTAATTTGAACATTATTATTAATAATTTCTAAATTTATATTTTCATATTCATATAATAAACATGAAAAAAAAGTTGTAAAAGACAAAGAAGAATCAAAATTAGTTATTTCTAATGTTTCTATATAATTTTTTTTTATATTAATATTTTGTTTAATAATTTCATAATTTGGTGAAATAACATTCAGTATATCATATATATTTAACATTTAATTATAATATTTAATATATATTTAAATAAAATATATTTTCAATTTTTCATATTTATAATAATAGATTAAAAAAATTGAACAATTAAATATTTGATATATAATAATATAAATATATAATATTATGAACGTCCACAAAATAATTCGTAAACACTATGAAAAATATATGAAAGATCCCCTTGAAAATCTAAATATTGAACCACCTGAAAATATTTTTATATGGAATTTTTTATTAATTGGACCTAAAGATACACCTTGGGAAGATGAAATATATGCTGGTATTATTAAATTCCCAAATAATTATCCTTTTAGTCCTCCCGAAATTCAATTTACATCTAATTTATTTCATCCAAACATTTATTCAGATGGTAAAATTTGTATAAGTATCTTACACGAAGGTGTTGATCAATATGGTTATGAACATAGTTCTGAAAGATGGTCTCCAGCACAAACAATATCAAGTATATTTTTGAGTATTATAACATTATTCCATGCACCAAATTGTGAATCACCAGCAAATGTTGATGCATCAGTATTATATAGGAAGGATATAAAAGAATTTACAAGATATATTAGGCAAAATTCATAATTTTATTTTATATAAAAGATATAAAATAATAATATATTATATATAATATAATGAATATTTCAGAAAAAGATATTGATAATATTAAAAATACAATAACATTAATTCAAAAATTTATGAAAATTCCAGAAATATTAAAATTAAAAAAAAAAAATTATCAAGAATATTCTGATAAATTAAAAACTATTTTTCCAATATTTGAACACAATTATTCTTCATTATTTGAATTAGTTATTCAAGATAAAGATATAACATGTTTAGATTTTATTTTAAATAGTATGTTAAATATATCTAATGGAACTGTAGATAAAGAGAGCGAAGAAAAAGAGATTGGTGAATATTTAGCAAAACAATTTATTAAATATAAATAAATTATATAATTATTTTAATTATTTTTTAATTAAAAAATATGAATTTTTACCATCTTTAATTTCAACTATTATATTTTGTTGAGTTTTATCTTCTATCAGCTCAAATATTTTATCACTTGATTTATCAGTTATTTCAATTTTATTAATACCAAGATTAATTGTCTTATTTAATAAAGAATATATATATTTATAATCAGTTTCTTCTTTTTTATCTTCTAATTCACATAAAATTTTAAAAATATTTATTGGTATTTCATTATTATTATTTTTTATAATATCAATTTGTTTATTACTATATAATATATTAATAATTTTAGTATTATTATGTTTACATAAATAATGTAAAGCTGTATTACCTAAATTATTTTGTAAATTTAAATTAAGCCTATTTGGACTTGAATAAAATCTATCTTCATTTAATAATAGTTTAATAATACTACTATTATTATTTTTACATGCCATAATTAATGGTGTAAACCCATATTTATCTTGATTATTAAGATTATGTTTGTTAAATTTATAAAATTTATTTTGTTGTAATAATTCATAAACGATATTATTATTATTTACTCTACAACTAATATTTAATGCTATTTCATTATTATTATTTTTAATATTTAAATTAATTTTATTTTTATTATGAATTTTATTATAAATTTTATTTTTTGTTAATAATAAATTGACTAATGTTATATCTTTTTTATTACAAGCAAAATTTAAAAAACTTTCATTATAATCTTTTTCTTTTTCTTCATATGTGATTATAGTATTTAAATCAATAATTTGATCCATATCTTTATCAAAAATATATTTGATAATATCATAATTAGTATTTATAAAACATTCATCTAAAAGAGTATAATAATCTTCAAATGATATTTTATATTTACGTATAAATGAAGTAAATTGAAGATTTTGCTGAGATCTAATATAATAAGCTAAATAATAATAATAATTATCTGATTGATTTTTTTCTAAAGCATTATAATCTGATTGATTTTTTTCTAAAGCACTATAATTAGATAATAAAATAATTGATGTAATTTCTGGTATTTCATCTATATCAAATAAGATATCTGTAGTATTTTTAAAGTCATTATGATAATAATTATATTTTATGGTAGAATCTTCATCTTCATATTTAATAAATGGAATACTCATAATTTTATTTTGAATATCTTTAATTATACTACAAATTATTTTAACATTATTTTTTGTATTAATTAATTCATTATAGTCATATAATAAATCATACCATTGAAAATTTATTATATTATGATTATTACAAAATTTTTGTTCTCCATTACATACATATAAAGCCATAATATGTCCTTCTATTATTATAAAAATACCAATTATATTTTGCAATTGATCTAAATTAATTTCTTCATAATTTTCAGTATTATATATTATAAAATCAATTATATTATTATATAATAATATACTTAATAAATTTAAACTAAAAAATTTATCTACATCATCAGCCCCTTTTTCAATGTCTTTTTTATTTTTATATAATAACTTAATATAATTATCTATTATATCTATCTCATTTTTTATTGAGTTTTGTCTTTGTATTGAAGGTATAATTGGAGGTAATTCATCTTCATCAGTATTATCACATTCATTTTTTTCTTCATAGTCAAATAAATTATTATCTATCCTATTTTTAATAAAAGTAATAATATTTATTATATTACTTTTTTTATTAATTATTTCTTTTTCAGGGATTAAATATTTTAATAAGTGATAACTACCAGATAAAATTTCTTCTGCAGTATATTTTTTTAAATTTTCTTGTACACATTCTCTAGTACTATCGCTAGAAAATAATATTATTAAAGAAACAATCAACCAACAAGAATTATGTCTATTATGAAAAAAGATTTTACATGTATTTGGATTTATTATAAAACTTTCATCAGATGCTTTACATGGTCTTATATGTAAAATTGGTTTTGTATCAATTATTTCATCTTGTTCCTCTTTATATTCAGCCCCACCTATCATATTTCTTAATTCTAAATATTTTTTGTGGAATATTATATATTTATTCATTATAATATATATATATTAAATTAATTTTTCACTATAAGTTTTAATTTGTTTAATTGATTCTTCACTAGTTTCTTTTAGCAATTTTTCTAAATTATTTTTAACTACTTTTATATCATTTGCATCTATTGGATAAAATGTCGATGTCCATAAATCATTTGCATTTTGTTGTGCTTCTAAATATTTATGATACATATTACCATAATAATTTCCTGAATTAATATATTTTATCATTTTATTAATTGATTCATGTTGAATATCTGATAATATAATAGATGAAATATTTAAAGTATATTTAAAATTTATATCTATTTCATAATCTGGTAAAATATCTGCTAAAAAAAAATTTTCTTTTTCTTTATCATTAATTTCTTTTAATAAATCTTCAAATTTATTAATTATTTTATTATCAATCCCTTTAAATTTTTTACAAATAACATATCTTTCAGAATTTGATGGTCTTGATGTTAATGGTTTTGTAATATATACCTCACTATATAACATTTTTAGAATAGCAATAATTTTAATAGAAACATCTGTATAAATTTCAAATAATTTTAAAATAAATGATCCATTTATTTCCTGAATTTTCAATGCTGTTAAAATTTCACCAATAACTAGCTTAAAAGCTTCTTGTTCCTGATAATTTTCATCATTCCATATAAATCCTCCATCAGCAGTAATAAAATCTGCTTTTTTTGAAAATTTACTAAATTTATTTATAGATGTTAATGATGTTAAATCTCCTCCATCCTGTTCATATATTTTTACTCTAGAATATTCTCTCTTAAAATCTGCTTTAAATGTTGGAACACCCTTCTCTGATATTGATATAACATAATGTTCATCTTTATCAAAAATAGCTTTTTTAAAATATTTTTCTCTAAAAAATATTAAAGCTTGGACAAAAGAACCTGGTGCTTCTGCTAGATGTGCAGATACAATATTTTTATCAGGAATGACATCAAAAATCATTAACATTTCCCATAATTTATAAAATGCTCTTGATACTATATTTAATTTATTTGATTCTGTGAAATATATTTTAGAATATGATGCAATATCTAATTTATCTTTTGAATTATTTGTAATAGTATGTTCATATGGATTTGTGACATGATAAAAATTTTTATTTTTATATTTAGGATCTTCTACAAAAATCATTTTATCTTTAGATTTATGTATAAAATTATTAAATCCATTAGATAACTGAGGTTGTAAAAGATATTCTGAAAATTCTTGTTTAAATCCATTTTTTTTAATATTATTTAAAATGTCATCATTTATATTGGGTAATTGATATAATATATAATTCATTTATTATATATTATATAGATAATATTTAAATAAAAATAAAAATCAAATTTTTTTTAATATTCAATATAATTTTTCTTATTAAATGTTTGAATTAAACATCCGATCTTTATAAATAATTCTAATTGAAATTTTGGATTTAATGGATGTCTTAAATAATAACATGGACATGAATATTTTTTTCTCCCTATATCACATGAACATTTATTATTATCAACGTTATAATCTAAATTATTAATTATTATTGGATTATAATTATGATCTAATAAATTAATATTAATTTTATAAATATTTAATAAATCTGTATTTTTATATATTATTAATGACTTTTTTATTGCTGTATATAAATCTGTATTTGATTTTAATTTTGGAAAAACAGGTCTAAATATAGATTTATATTTAGTATTTAGAATAAATTTATTATTAGTTGGATGAATAGAAATATATTGGATATGATTACCTGGAGAATTAGTTGGAATACCATAATATTTATCAAGAATAATCATATTATTATTGTTAGTATATTCATAAATAACATTAGAACGATTATTAATAGTAAAATTAATTTGTAAGAAATTAAGTGTATTTTTTACATTACATATTTGATAATTTAAAAAAGATGTATTAATTAAATTTAAATTTAAAGATATATCAGTAAAAATATTATTTGTAATATCATTAATAATTTGATTATATGATAGGTCGTTAATCATTGAAACTTTAATTAATTGAATAAATTTTGGAAATATAATATGTTCAAAATTAATATATTTAATATTTTTAAAAACTCTTGGAAGATGACATTTTCTGTTATTACTATTTTGTTGATTTAACCAAATGATAAAATTTAAAGGATTTTTATTAATATCTAAATCTCTATCACCGCTAAATAAATTTAAATCAAATTCTTCAATTTGAATATCTGGAAACATTTTTGTATCATCAATATAATAATTTCCCCAATAAGTATATAATCCTAAATTATCATTATTAGAAATATTTTGTTCAATATAATTATTATCATATAATCCAGATACAATAGGGATATTATCTATTTGTTTTAAATTTTTTTTAGTAACAATTTTATTTTTTGAAAAATTAAATCCTATATTTTTTTTTTTACTGAATATTGACATATAATATAATTTATAAATTTTATATTAAATAAAAAACATATAAAAATAATAAGTTAAAATATATTTAAAAATATTCAATACAAATATTATTATAAATTATGTCTCAAATAAAATTAAAAAATATAATTTTTTCTAAAGAAAACACATCCGAACTATATTCAAAAATAATAAATAATAATAACTTGCATAATCTTAATATTGAGAATAAAACCTTTTTAACACAAAAACTTGTTCAAATGATGAAAACAATTTTTGATAAAATTGATCCAAATAAATTAGCAGATAATAATTTAAATACTGTTCTAAAAGGTTCAAATGATTTAATTTTAAAAAAAATGGATGAAATAATTAAACAAAATAATATGGAACAAAATACTTCAACTAAAAAAAAAACTATGGATATAAAAATATCAACACGACCAGAGCATACATCATTAAAAGATAATATAAGGATTAATAAACAATATGATAATATTATTCCAAATAATAATATTATTTCTAATTTTAATCCAAATGGTGAAAGTACAAAAATTAATAAAGAAGAAAGTGTTAAAGAAAGATTAAAACGTTTAGAAGATGAAAGACAATATAATGTTCCTCGTGAAAGACCTCCAACACCAGATTTTTCTTTAGATAGTTCTAATAAAAAACAAGATAATAATCAAAGAAAAATAAATAATGACAATTTTATTAAAAAACAAAATCAAAATGAAATGGATAAATATTATAATCCAATTACTGATGAAAATTTTATTAAAAAACAAGATATAAATTTAGAAAGTTATAATAATTTTGATATTGAATCAAATATAGATGCTTTTAATACAGGTATAAATCCTACAGAAATTATTTTCGATGAATCAATACCAATAACTACAAAATTAGAACAAATACAACGAGAAAGAGGTATAATAGATAATATAATAAATAATAATCATAGTGATATTAATAAAATACAAAATAATCAACAAAATATTATTAATAAATATCAACAATATGATCAAAATAATAATATTGATAAAACAATACAACATTTACCATATCCAATACAACACCCACATCCACATTCACAACAACATTTACAATCACAACAACATCCACAGTCACAACAACATCCACAGTCACAACAACATCTACAGTCACAGTCACATCAACAGTCACAACAACATCTACAGTCACAATTACAATTACAGTCACAATTACAACAACAATCACATACACAGACACAGTTACAACAACATCTACATTCACAGTTACAACAACATCAAATGTCACAACAACATCCACAGTCACAACAACATCCACAGTCACAACAACATTCACAGTCACAACAACATCAACAGTCACAACAACATTCACAGTCACAACAACATTCACAGTCACAACAACAATATATTCAACAACAATATTCCCAACATCCACAACATTTGCAACATTTACAACAACATCCACAAAATCATAATCAACATTCACAACAATATTTACCTCAACATCAATCTCAACATTTACAACAACATCCTCAACAACCACAATATCAACATTTACAACAACAACATCTTCAACATTCACAACAACATCTACAAGGACAAAATAATACAGAACAATCACAAAAACAAATACAATTAATTAATGAACAATTACAAATACAATTAAAAAATATATTATCAGAACAAGAAAATAATTTTAAAGAAGAAATTAATAAATTAAAAACACAATTAGCAAATAATAATAATAATAATAATAATAATAATTCAGCAAATGTTGAATTATTAAATCAAATACAAATTTTAAATTATGAATTAGGACAACAAAAAACAATGAATAATTCTTTACAAGAAAAAATTAAATTAATGTTAGTAAATCAGGATAGTAATATAGAAAATAAAATGTTATTATTAAAAAATAAAAAAGATGAAATATTAGAACAAATGGAGATTTTAAAAATAAAATATGATGAGATTGAAAAAGATGCATTAAAAAATGAAGAAAAAGAAAAACAATTACAGATTAAGAATAAAGAAATAATGAATTTAATTAAAAATAATTTAGATATTTATAATCAAAATATGAAAGTTGAGATAATTGAATCAAATAATTGTAAAAATACAGATAATATTTATTCATATGATATAAAAAATAAATTAAAGATATTATCATCAATTGAAATAATAAATTATAGTTTTCCAGATATAATTTATAATATAACACCTCATAATAATATATTATATTATCAAAATAATGAAGATAATGAAATAAATAATAATGATATATTCTATCAACATAAAGATAATTTAAAGATTATTGGATTACCTGTTGGAAATTATACAATAGAATTTTTATTAGAACGATTAAATAATATATTAAATCAGGATAATATAGAAATATTATTAAATGAGAATACAAATAATATAATATTTAAAAAAATAAATAATGATAATAATTTTGTATTATTTACAGATTTTAATAAATTTCAAAATAATATATTAGATATATTAGGTTTTAATTTAAATCAAGAATGTGATAATTATAATATATATACATCTAATAAATCATATGATTTAAGATCAGAAAAAGTATTAAATATATATATAAATAATATATCTAAAATAGAACCAATATGTAAGATAATGTTAGGAACAACAAAAATACATAATTTAATACAAAAATTATCTGAACCTATTATAGATATAGAACAATTAGATATTAAAATAACAGATTCAAAAAATAGATATATATATATAGGGGATAAAAATTTTACAATAGAATTAAATTTAAAAGGTATAGGAATTGTAAATACAATAAAAGTTGATGAAGAAAATATAGAAAATACATTATATGATGAAATAAATAATTTATTATCTTAATTATATAATGGATTTATTAAATTTTAATAAAAATGATATATTTTATTATTTAATAACAGGAACAATATTATTTTATATTTCATATATTTCAGATATTTCAGTAAAATATGTTATTCCATTAATTATTTTTTTATTAATAATATATTTTCGACAAACTATAAAACTTGATAAAGAAAAATTTATAGATAATATTTTAATAGATATTAAAAATAAAATATTAAAAAATGATTATAAATATTTAAATGATGATAATGATATATTATATTTTTTAAATGATATAATAATATATAATAAATATAGTCCAATTGTTTTTAAAGATTTATTAGAAGTTTTAAATAAATATTATGAAAAAAAAGATGTTTATAACTTATTATTAGTTTTAAATATATTTGATAGATTTATTTATGCTTTACCAATAGAATTATCAAAAGACTTTTATTTAAATATTAATAAATTAAAATCAATATTATATATTAATTTAGATAATCAACAGTATAAAAGAGTAGAAATGCAATCATATATACCTTATAATATTTATAATTATGATAATTTAAGATATTAAATAATATACTAGTAAAAAAAAATATTAAGATAATATTGGTATTAATAAAATACTAAATAAAATTAAGAAAATTCCTAAATATAACATTCTATTATTTTTATTAAAAACTTCATCTAAAGGTCTATTATTTAAAATTTCATTTGTTATTTCATAAACATTTTTTGAAAATATTTTTATATAAGTATTTAAAATATCAGATGGTTGGTTAATCATAGAATTATAATCAGATGGTTGGTTAATCATAGAATTATAATCAGATGGTTGGTTAATCATAGAATTATAATCAGATGGTTGATTAATCATAGAATTATAATCAGATGGTTGGTTAATATTCATTAATATATATTTATAATTAAAAAAATTGAATAAAATATTATTTAAATTAATATTAATATATATATTAATATTAATATGTTGCCTCCAAAATGTGTTAGTTGTGGAAAATTATTAGCTGATTTTGAATTAGATTATGAAGAATTTAAGAATAATATAGAATTAGATAAAACAAAAACAGAAGAACAAAAAAATAAAGAAATTAGTAAATTTTTAACAGATAATTATATAATAAGATGGTGTTGTCGTAGTCAAGTTTTAACATATTGTGATCAAATTCACATTATAATTTAAATTAATTTTTTTGAGTATAAGAAAAAATATATAGTTTTTATATAAGAGCTATTCATTTTTTTTAAATTTTTAGTTAAATCTTTTATTTTAGAACTAAATAAAGATAAATAATAATCTAGTTTTACATAATTAGGAAATTGTTTATCATAATCATCAATATTCTTTTTCATTTAAATTTTTAATTCTTTTCAAAAATATATACCATCTATATTTTTTTGTGAATAATAATATTTTTTCATCTTCAGCAATATAAGTTGTATTTTTATAGATTATTTTTTAAATATATATCTAATAATATATTATTTTATATATTATTTAGATATATAAAATAATAATTAAAATAATGGATAAGATAAGATTATATTAAACACTAATTAAAACTATTTATATTACATATATCCTATCTTAATAAAAACATCCTAAAAATATATATAGTTTTTTAAATTTAAGATTTATTTTTATCATATTATTATATATATATATATAATAATATGATAAAAATAACTAATCATAGATATATAAAATATAAAAAAATGTATTTAGATTTAAAGGGTGGTAAGGGTGGTGGAGATAATCTAAAAAATTTAATAGATTCAATACCTCATTTTAAAGATCAACTAAAAGTATATAATGGTATAATAAGAAGTTACAATGAAAAAATAAAGACTTTTAATGATAATGTACATCAATATAACACAAATTCTAAAGCTAAAGTAATAGAATACATAAACCAACTAATACAATATTACAAAGATAAGATAATTTATAATAATGTACTACTTGCATATAAAAAAAGTTATAATCAGATGGGAAAAACATTATCAGATACAAATTGTCCAGAAATACCACAAACTCTATATATAGATCCTCAAGTATATGACACAACACAACTAACATATCCGAGTTTATTTCCAATTGACTTAGAATTATTAACAATTGACTTAGAATTATTAACAAATCCTAATTCTAATTCTAATTTAATTAAAAGTGAAATAATAAAAATAAAACAAAATTTAAACGATTACAATACAACACTAAAAGAAAAACAGAAAGATCTTGAAACAATAATAACAACTTATAATAATAATATAAACACTTTTAATACAAATTTTAATACAAATTTTAATAATTATCAAGAAAAATTAAAATCATATCGTATACAAAAAACAAAATATGATAAAGAACAACAAAACTATAAAAATAATAGTTTTGCAATAGGAAAAAACTTATCAAATACATTATGTCCACTAATACCAATACCTTCAAAAAAATATGAAATAAATGTTCTACCAATAAAATTAAAAGATCTCGAAAACTTCTTAAAAATAGAAAATGAAATAATACAAGAACAAATCACAAAATTAACTAATTTGAACATAACGGATATAGGAACAAATGACGACCTAATAATATTTCCACTAAATTATCCAACATTTGTAATAGAAAATAGTTCATTTTTTCCAATATTCCCATTTGATAGAATAAATGAGTTAGTAAAAAATATTGAAAATATATTACAAGAACAAGAAGCAAGACAAGAACAAGAAACAAGACTATTACAAGAACAAGAAGCAAGACTATTACAAGAACAAGAACAAAAAGCAAAACAAGAACAAAAAGCAAAACAAGAACAAGAAGCAAGACGATTACCAGAAGCAAGACGATTACCAGAACAAAACATAGAATCAAAGCCATCAGAAGAAACGGTTCGAAATAAAAATAATGGTTATACAGAAGTATCAAAAATGAAAGATAATTTTATATTTCAGATTGAAATATGTCAAGATACAAATAAGAATAACATTCAATGTTTAAATATATATCAGGATAATAATAATAATAATAATTTTAGAATAATATCAAATCCTGAAGATAATATTACATTTGATCCATCAAAATACACAAAAATGAATCCAAAAACATATACTGAAATTGTTTGCAAAAATGGAAATGAAAAGTTAATAGAACAGGTAGATGGCGAAAAAATAAATAATAAATTATATTTTGTAGATATAAATCCGGAATTAATAAGATATGATAATCAATTATATATATTAAATGCAAAAAACACATATACATTAAAAAAACTAATGAATTATACATTGGACTCTATATTAGTAGATATTCCTCCTGAATATATTAGGAAAGATGATATAAAATATGATATAAAAGAAAAAAATAGATTTGAGTTGAATCGATGCACACCAGGGTTATATACATCAAAAGCTATAACTAAAGATAATTGCAAACAAAATAAATGTGACAAGTCAGCAAAGACAAATATCAGAATCAAACCTAAAAATTAATGGTAAAATCATAAATTTTTTCAGGGTAGGAAAAGTATTAAAAACTATTAAAATTATATTTAAAAATAAAAGATATATTATTTAATAATATGAAATCTGAAGAAGTATTAAAAATATTAGGTATAACTAGACCAACTCTTACATCATATATTAAAACTGGTAAAATTTTTGGTAATAAATTACCTAATGGTTATTATGATTATAATGAAGAATCTGTTTATAAATTTTTAGGAAAACCATTACCATCGTTTAATCGTGTTAAT
>Ga0214921_10008161_pt1 | contig 13689 bp, 18 predicted proteins | sample LL1505_MetaG_FD_177992 | JGI IMG/M metagenome (GOLD analysis project Ga0214921, IMG submission 177992) | Freshwater microbial communities from Lake Lanier, Atlanta, Georgia, United States - LL-1505 | ecosystem: Environmental > Aquatic > Freshwater > Lake | place: USA: Georgia | collected... | reverse complement strand
GGTAAGTTAGCCACACCTTGGTCAGATGATATTGTTATAGAAGTTACACCAGATATACGATTCGTGTGAGCAAGAAAGTCACCAGCTTGTGTATTACCTGTTGCACTATTACTGATGTAACCAAACGTGCTACGAATTTGAGTCCAAAGACCTGTCAAGTTACCAGAACCTTGTAGTGAGTTCGCAACATTCACCAAATTATTGGATACACTCCAAATGTTACTTGTGACATTAGCACATGGGTTAATAAAGTATCCACCAATATTATTATTAGCCATATCTGCAGCTTGCCAAGGTGTCAACATTTTTGGCATAGAATCCAATGTGGTTTTCACCTCGGTCGACAACTCACTAATAACTGAATTAGTATCTGTAAAATTATAATTTAATCGGGAAAACAAAGAAGGCATAATATAATCCTTAAATCATTGGACCAGAAATTGGTGGAGAAGTTGGGCCTTTAGCCATGTGGATATGTGTGTCAAATATTTTAGTGTTAATCATATCCGTCATCAATACTGCTGACATTGTACCGAATGAACCAAGTGGTGCTTTTACTTCCAAAGCAGCAGTCACAGAACCTGGACTAGCAATTGGAAAACCTACAGCTAAACCACCAAGTAGAGAAACAAAACCAGCAGGTCCTGCGTTAACACCAAGACCTGCGGCAACCCAATTCTCACTCGTAATGTTAGTAGCAGAAATACCACCATTAACAGACAAGTCACCTTCAAGTCTCATGTGGTCACCAGTAACTAACCTCAGAGAACCAAGAAAGTCAGAACCACATCCAACAGTCATATCACCATCAGATAAAATTCTCGATTCTCCCTTAACGACCTGAGTGTAATCGCCTTTGACAACTTGTTTCAAATCACCTTCAATCAATTCTGTTTTATTGCCCTTAACATTGACAATAGCATCACCTTCAATAGTGATGTTACAGAATCCAGTAATGTGAACATATTTGTTGCCTGCAATGATTTCGTAACCATCACCTTCAATTTTATGTGTCTCGTCACCATTCGAATGCATTTCAATGAATGTGCCTGTTCTGTGGTGAATACGGATACGTTCACGGTCAAATGTATCATCCAATTCAAATAAGTGTCCTGATTTTGTTTGTGTAACGTTATTGTCAGGATACTTTGGAGGATTTTCTACCGAGGCCTCAGATTCTCTTTGTCTCCAACTATAATCTGGTGGAGAATATTCATTAGTGATTGCCATATTATTTAAGCCAGTTTCGCATTAGTTGAGTCTGTAATATTAGCATTAGAAATAGCTGTTGCTTCTGTTGATGCTGTCAAAGACGATGTAGATGGCACCAATGAACTGTATGCTGTAGGTGATGCCATGTAATTTGTGAAAGCAGTTTCAGATGCTTTAATGTCGGCCGCACTTGATGGTGCCACAAGAACTGCACCTAATTGTTGTGGTGTACTGGCCAAAATGGCACCTTGTTTTGCAACTTCGGCAATTTCAGTACCAACTTCATTAATAGCAGTGGCCAATTCCTGTATATCAGAAACTAAACCAATTTCAGCAAAACCAGATGTAAAGCCAGCAAGTAATGACTTGTATAAGTTAGCCAAGCATTGTTGAAACTCAGCTAATAATTTTGCAGGTAAATTTAAAATGTATGTAATCATTGCTTTGATTTGTGCAACAATTCTCAAATAACCAGCAATTGTTTCATTGATATCTTTAATAAACTTAACAACTTTTTTTATTTCTCTTGCAATATTTTTAGCAATCTCTGTGAGTTTCAAAACTTCGCCAGACCTATCTGTAGCGCCAAGGCTTTTCAATAAAGTTGCAATCGCTTGTTTGATTGCAGCAACAACTTCACTAAATTGTCTTGTTACAGCATTGACAACACGGTCTGTCTCATGTGTGATATCACAAACGTGAATCAATTTTTTATTTGTTCTATCAACACCAGTGCCCGTGACAACACTTCTACCTGTTGGTGCAGTTGAGGGATAACCTACATTTCCCGCTGGATCACCGGCCGGTTTAACTGGTCTTTTTGCTGTTACCACAAGTTCTGGCACTTCTTCTTCAGATACAATACCAGGAATTACACCCATCACATAACCGAATTGTGCAGAATCAGGATCAGGAAAATACACCAAAACCCAATCACCAAGTTTAGGTGCAGAGGCTTTATCAGAATTGTTTACTGCAAATAATGGCTGAAACCACGGCAACGTTGTAGTTGGGATTCTTTGTTTATCGTAATCATGTACCTCAATAACTCTGACCCTCAAACGATGTAGTTTTAATGGGTCATCAATATCTTCAATGATACCATGGTACATACCTTGGTGTTGTTTATATTCTGTTTTCATTACTTAAACGATTCCATTTGTTTATCCATCTCCTGCTGATTTGCAGTAAATTCAGGTCTTTCAGTTGAATCTGTTACCGCTTCCACAATGGTTTCAAACCTATTATGTCGTATCATATGTCTTGTAGCCAAAATAGCGTATTTGCCCTTTAACGTAATATCAAAATTATCTGTATCATCTGAATCAAAACCTCTACGTGGTACATTTAGATACAATGTTTTTCCAGATGTTACCGCAAAGTTACCAGGAATAACCAGTCTTAATCGTTGACTCACAAAATTTTGCAGAATTGATTCTCGTTGAAAAATGTATTGTTGAGGAGTGTCTTGATTCTGCAAAGGCTCTGGATCATTTTCATTAATGTATGCAGTAGTTTGTCGCTCAGTTGTATCCAAATAAAATATTTTTCTGGAGTTATCCATATCATAGTTACTATTGCCATATTTGGTTTGAGATTTTGCTACAATTCTATTTCGATTAGCATGAGCCGAACCTTCGTATATATCATTGAAGGTGTAACTTGTCTTCTTCAACGTTCTAGTTACTGGATCAAAACCAACAACACTACCAGAATATACACCAGCTCTAGTATTTTTTATGAAGTCAGATTGTGTCATTACTTGCATGTGTCTAACGCCAATCATTTCTTCATTTAATGTTCCATCGGGCAAGTTTTTAACAGAGAACGTCAAATTTAAAAGTGGTTCACTAGACATAATTGTATCTAATGTGCTTAAATTGTAACCATCATTGTTTTGAAAGAACATGAAATTTGGTTTAGAATTATTATTTAAAGCTCTTTTGACACACCATTGAATAGCATCAAATGGTTTTAAGTTTGGTATGACTACCTTATTCAAACCATTTGAAGCGTCATAAACACCAGTTAATGTTATATTATCAGGTTTTAAATAATCCCTAATGATAGCCAAAATAATTTCAGTATATGTGCCTTCATAATAATGACTGACTCTTTGTTGTTCTGAAAATATCAATTCTTCGGAAGAAAACTTTAGAATATAACTCTCACTAGTTTGGTTCATAGCCTTCCTATCAGTTTGGCTATGAACACGGTACTTTCTTTTTATTGGAAATAACCCATCACCTTTATTAATCTCAACCAACATATATTCTGTTCCGTCCAGTAACAATTTCTGTGACAAGCCAATGGCATCAACAATCAACATATTGCCCGATGCACATGGAGTCAGCATGCTATCATAGAGGTTAATTTCTTCAAACATACCCCGTAAATCAACTGAACCAAATTTTGTTACCAGATCCAATCTCTCAATATTGTAATCTGTAGGTTGTAGCAACTTATTTTCACTCATAAGATAGTGTCAGCAATCACTCGTTTAAATTCTTTTTCAACAACATCAACAAGTTCAGGTTTTAGAATTTTAATTGTTCTTTTAGCATCATTGGCTTCAACCTCATATTCATAATACGTCTTAAACTCTTTACTGATATCAATTGTTATTGAATTGTTATCTGGTAAAGTGTATGATGTTGAAGATGTTACCACATTAGCATATGTTGCAGAATCAATTTCTTTTTTTATTACTGTTGATTCACCAGAAACCGGTTCTGTTTGTGTTTCAATTCGATAATATGAATGTGTATTCTCTACTGCCCATTCGTAACCACTTTGGCCAACAGCTGCATTGGCAGAATATTTAGCTTCAATGTATTTGATAATGTTTCTCTGTGTTAGCGGCCAATCATACATTGGGTCAACAATATCATTAAGGTTCATAACAACCCAATGTTTCTCTGATGAACCATAAACTTTAGCTGCAACAATCTCTGGTGTTTCGCCGTCTTCAACAACATAGTCATAATAAACAGAACTATTCTTCTTAAACTCTGGTTCAAATGAAAATCTTGTGGTGATATTAGTCAAAACATCCAAAGATTCCATTTCGGAATTTGGAGAATAATAAACTTTTGGAAAGTGTTTAAAGTATTTTGCCATATTAAGCGCCTCCTATAGATCCACCAGAACCAGAAACATCAATTTGTGATTCATTTACTCGTCTGTACGGATTATAAGAATTTTTAGTAATAATTTCTGTCTCAGTAAAGGATAAGTCTAAACCAATACCAACTGGCATACCTGTTCCACCTTTTGTTGGTGAATTGGAATCGGCCGTTTCGTAGGCAGCAAATGTGCCTGTTGGTGCATAATTAATATCAACATTTGTCAGAACGCATGTTGAGACTTTTGGAATGTTTTCATTCTCTTGGCCATTATACATAAACTGAATATCAAATTCGGATGGTGGAACCAAGAATCTACCATAAGTACCATTTAATAATTCTGGCGCTTGGTGATATTTAAACATCTCAATGATATCAATAACTTCTTTAGCTTCTCTTTCACTTCTAGGATAAAACATAAATGAAAATCTAAACTGTCTAAATTGTGGTTTACTGTAAATCAATTCTAATTGTGGATTTTGTGCAATAACACCACCAGTTGCAGAAGTCAATGCAGTAAACAAAGGTCCTTGAGAACCACCAAATTTTGATGTAAGTGCTGCAATGGCAAAAGGAGACATGTTCTGTAAATTAATATTACCTGTTGCTTTGTATTCATTATAAGCATCTAGTCCAGCGGCTGCACCTTGAGCAATAGCGCCTGGTTTTCCAAAAGCCTCAGTTAAAGATGTATCAGAATAGTGTTGAGCATAATTGAAATTCAAAGTATCCGGCATATACAAAGCAATAGTGTCTTTTGTTCTTGTAATAGAACGGAAAAGATTTCCTTCTTTCAATCTACCAAGACCAGCATTAACTTCTTTACCAATAGCGTCACCAGCAGATTTTACATACTCATTATCACTATTAGTTAAAATTCCTGAAATGGACGATGGTACAATAGATTTAATTTTCTCACCCAAATTACTTAATGCACCCGTCAATGTATTATTATTATTTCTTTGAGCATTAGAAAGAACAGTTGGTATCTTACCAGAAGTGTCGTAATTAGCAGCAAATTGTGTTCGTTTTTGGACATTGATAAAGAACATCATATAGTGTCCCTTATCGGTTGAACCGAGGTCTATTGGGTATCTTTTATTATCCGTAGCGTAAGAATCCAAAGATTTGAAATTTCTTACAGCATTAGGTTTGAATAAAATGTCCGTTAATGAGAAAAGTGCCATTTGTGGTCCTATAGAATTTACTATATATTTATATGACTTCCTTAAACAAAACATACAAAGGAATATTCAAACCAAAGAACCCAACGAAATATAACGGAGATGCATCAAACATCATTTATCGTTCTTCGTGGGAACTCAGGGTTATGAAATATTTCGATGACAACCCCAATGTGATTTGGTGGGCTTCCGAAGAATTATCAATTCCATACAAGTCACCCGTGGATAATAGAATGCACAAGTATTTTCCAGATTTTGTTGCAAAACTCAAAGTGAAAAATGGCCTAATAAAAACTGTGATGATTGAGGTCAAACCAAACGCTCAAACCAAGATGCCGATACAGAAGCGTAAGACAAAACGATTCATCCAAGAGGCCGCAACCTATGCCATCAACCAAGAGAAATGGCGAGCTGCTGACCTGTTCTGTAAAGAACATGGATGGCAGTTCCAAATATTAACTGAAAAAGAACTTGGACTTTAATATAAATAACCGATGGCATATCTATTAGACAGAATAAATCAATCGTTGACAAAAGAAGGTTTGACACCAAGAACAAACCAAGCTCGCTCGTGGCTTCAATCTAAAATAACTGAATTGAATCCCACAAGGCAGGCGTTACTAAAGGATAGAACCCGTCTAAGAGATAATACCATAATTGGGAAAATGTATTTCTATTCATACAGTCCCAAGACAAAAGATTCGTTGCCATACTACGACCGGTTCCCCTTGGTATTACCAATAGAACAATACAATGACGGATTTTTAGGGTTGAATTTACATTACATTCACCCAAAGCAACGGATGATTTTGTTGGATAAATTGAGTAGTTTTGCGACCAATAAAAACTTTGATAAGAACACCAAATTGCGTTTAAGTTATGCAGTATTGGCATCTGCTTCTAAAATATTTGAAGCACAACCATGTATCAAACGTTATCTATTCTCACATGTTGGTTCCAGATTTATGGAAATTACAGCTGATGAATGGGATATAGCTGCATTATTACCAATGGAAAGTTTTGTCGGTGCTACAACAAGTAAAGTTTATGCCGACTCAAGGAAAAAATTCTAATGGCTTTTACACCACAATCATTTCTATCTAATATTAAAGCTAAAGATGGTTTAGCAAAGAACAACCGTTTCGAGGTTATTCTTCCTATTCCACAATACGTTAATGATTTTATTGAAACATCAGCACTTGAGAAACTTTTTAGTTTGCCCACAACAATCGTATCAGATGTTTCTGATGCTATTAATCAAATTTTAGGTAACGAACAAGTATCTGGTCAATCTAAAACTAGCAATGCAGCTATATCCAGATATCTAGCTTTACAATGTGAGAGTGCTGAGTTGCCAGGTAGAGAATTGATAACAACCGATGTTAAGATTTATGGACCAACTTTTAAAGTTCCATATCAAACACAGTATCAACAAACCACACTTAATTTTGTGTGTACAAACGAATTCTATGAACGTAAGTTATTTGACCGTTGGCTAGATTCAATCATGCCTACTGATACAAACAACTTGCGTTTTCCAAAAGGCAATAGCAGTGGGGGTTACATGACCAACATTAAGGTCATTCAGTATGATGACTTTATCAAACAAATTTATGCAATTGAAATGATTGATTCTTATCCAATTTCAATAGCGGCTCAACCATTGTCGTGGTCAGAAGAAGGTTTTCATCGCCTATCTGTCCAATTTGCTTATCAAAAATATCGTGTTGTCTATCAAGGACAATATGACATAGCTGCCGCAGCAGCTCAACTATTTGGAGACAAAGCATCCAGATTCTTCGACAAAGCTGGCAACTCTATTAGTGAGAAACTGATTACACCAGTTAGTAGATTAATATTTTAAATGTGAGGATATAATATGGCTTTACCAAAAATTGATGTGCCCGTATATGAAACTAAATTGGTTTCAACGGGAAAAACGGTTAAATTTAGACCGTTCTTAGTTAAAGAACAAAAACTTTTTATGATGGCATCAGAATCAAATGATGTTAAAGAAATTGTTGGCGTCGTTAAACAAGTTTTGAATAATTGTATTTTATCAGATGTGGATGTTGAAACATTACCAACATTTGACCTTGAACACCTGTTCATGCAACTTCGAGCTAGGTCTGTAGGTGAAGTAGTTAACCTCAAATACAACTGTAACAACATTGTCAAAAAAGATGATGGTGAAGAAAAGACATGTGGTGGTTTAGTTAAGTTTGATTTGAAATTGTTGGAGATTCAGCCTACAGTTGATAAAGAACATTCCACCAAGATTGTTATTTCACCAAAATTAGGAATTGTTATGAAGTATCCTAGTTTTGAAACTGCTTTTGCAGATGAAATGATTGAGAACAATATAGAAAAGACAATTGATATTATTGTAAATTGTATTGATTACATTTACGATGAGAACCAAATGTATTATGCAAAAGATACGCCAAAAGAAGAGCTTGTGGAGTTTATTGAGAACTTGCAACAAGATGATGTAGAGAAGATTCAAAATTTCTTTTCAACCATGCCTAAAATCAAAAAGGATTTGGACTTTAAATGTCCTAAGTGTGGATATGAGGAAAGAATCGAGGTAGAAGGAATTCAAAATTTTTTCGTCTAAATTTTAATTATGATAACCTAGGTAATTACTATCAGACTAATTTTGCGTTAATGCAACATCACAAATATAGTCTGACAGAATTGGATAATATGTTACCTTGGGAACGGCAAGTTTATATTGATATGTTAGTGAAGTTTTTAGAAGAAGAAAAAGAGAGATTGAAACAACAAAAGGCAAAATAAATGTCACGATTAGCAGAAATTTATAAATCAGAGAAGAAAAAAGGCGGCGGCTTAATGTCGGCTTTGGGTAAAAGAGCCCTTGAAAAAATTGACCCAAGGCAGATGTTCAACCAAAAAGGTTTAGCAGCTGCAATTGCACCTTCTCTTTTCAAAACATATTCTGCAACTGCTGGAAATTCTTCAACAGCATTATCTACACCAACACCACAGATTTCAACTCAAAACATGGAATCTAAAATTGATATTTTATCAAGTGAGATGCGTATTGTGGGTAACAATACTAAGGTGGCTGCAAAAAATTCAATGTCTCTACCAGATATGGCCAGAGATATGAATGTGATGAGGCAAAATGTCATCAAGTTGGTTAAACTTCAAGGCGGTGAATCGACCAATAAAGCAGATATGTATTTTAAAAAATCAAGTGAGAATGAAGCTGCTTATGAGACACAATTCAGTAAACAGAAAGGTGTATCACCAACACCAGTAACATCAAAAGAACCAGAAAAGAACACTGGAATCTTAGGATTCTTATCAACACTTTTTGCACCACTTTTAACACTTGGTGGAACAATTGTTTCAGCAATCACCGGTGCGTTAAGTGGTTTGGGTGAATTAATTCTTGGTGGATTAAAAAATATTCTCACAGTTGAAAACTTAATGAAATCCTTAGGTATTGCTAAAGAAGCTCTTATGGGAATAGTGAGAATTGCTACCCTTGTAGCAACAAATCCAGTCTTTTTAGCAATTGCAGGTATAGCTTCAGCAGCAGCTATTTTAGATTACATGCGTGGCAACTATGATTCGGAGAAAGAAAGATATTTGGAATTAGCTAAAAAGAAAAAAGAAACTGGTTCTTTAAGTGTAGAAGAAGAAGCTGAACTTAAAAGAATAAATCGTCCTAATTTTCAACAAGAATCAAGAAAACAGTTAGGTGGTTATGATCCAATTACTAATAAGATTGAAGCAGTAACTAGTGTTGAAGGAATAACAAAAACAAATCAAATGAATGATACTCAGTTGAGAAATTTAGCAGCTGCGCAATTAGCAAATGAAGGTAAATCTAATGCTAGCGTTGAAGATATTGCAGAAAGATTTGGTAAATTAAAAAAACAAAGAGAAACAGCTTTAACTAGCCAAAATGATGGAAGTATGGATGCAGCTGAATCTAGAAGATTATCTAATTCACCAAAGCCATCTAATTCAACTCCAGCTACACCTTCAACAACACCAACACCCATGACTGCAATGGCAGGTGGTATAGATCCTTCAAAAACCACATTTAATGAGTTAACAAGAGAACAACAAGATATATTCATGCAGAAGCAGAGAGAAGCCGAAGGATTTAAGCCTGGTTCTTTAACTTATGATTTAAATAATCCTGGCGCAATGTTATATGCTCCTTGGCAAAGAAAATATGGTGCTGAATTAGACACAACTGGCCGAGGAGTGGGTACAGTCAAAGGATTGTTTTCTAGTTTTCCAACTTTACAAGACGGTGTGGAAGCACAAAGAGCTTTATTGTCTGGGGAAAAATATGGTAATTTACCATTAGAACAAGCCATAAATCAATGGGTAACTGGAAATAAGTTTAGTGATGTGGATACAAATATGGGACTAGGCGGAGAAAAAAATACAGGTTATAAAAATAAAATATATGCCGCTTTAGGAACATCTCCATCAACTTCAACAGGAATGCCAACACTAGGGACATTAACTGCAACTGCTCCATCTACAGGACCAACGTTAACAACCGCTTCAGTACAAGTAGCAAGTGCTGGTCAAGCCGGAGGAACAACTGTCATAAACAATAATACCACCAACAATAATAAAACTGGTGGTGGCCAAGGTTCTCAAGGCACACCAAATATACCATCAGCATTTGACGATGCGTTCAATATGTTGTTTGGTAGAATCGCATAAAAAACCCCGCCGAAGCGGGGTTGCACACTTGCATGGGATTTGTTTAATCTGATTCAGCGAGTGACTTGAAATAATCCAAATCATCATCATCGGATTGAATAGGTTTATCCAAAACAGAAACATCTTCTTTGAATGATGCAACTGTATCTTCAGCCTTAGTCTTAGCGATAGGTGCACCACTAAAACCGAGAACCTTGTCCAAACGACCTTTCAATTGGTCATAAGGTTTGAAGTTTTTACGTTCTGTGAAATCCTTCAAAGAGAATTCTTTCTTCCACAGTTCTTCAAGTTTCTCATCATTACCATCGAACAAAGCAGACACATCAGCAAATTCTGATTTGTCATAATTGCGATAGCCTTCAACATTACGAATCTTCAACTTGAAGTTAGCACCTTCCCACATATCAAATGGGTTAACTGGTGTTTCATCAGCAAAATCTGGATTCATTGCTTCTGTAATCTTGTCAAAGATTTTCTTACCAAACTTAAACAGTTTGATTTGGCCTTCGTTAGAAGGGTTGCTAGGGTCTGACACAACCAAAATGTTAGCAACATAAGATAGTTTACGCTTTTGTTTGCGAGCAACATCTTTGTTAGCTTCAATTCCTGAATTCCACAATGTGTTATTGTGTTCACAAACTGGACACTTCTCATTAAGAGTTGTCAAGCAGTTATCAATAAACCATCCGCCTGGACCTTGAAATCCGTGGCTGAATGTGCGAACCCATGGAAGTGCATCATCACCATCAACAGCAGGTGCAGGCAAGAAGCGAATAACAGCCATGCCGTTACCTGCCTTATCTACTTCTGGTTGCCAGAAACGATTGTCATCTTTGGAGTTTGCGTCTGAACCTGTTGAGGTTGCTTCTACCGCTTTTGAGAGTTTCTCGAATGAGTTGCGGTTACGCTTGAGGTTAGCAAATGAAGTCATATATTTTTCCTTGTATAAATTGTATTACGTAGTATAAGTTTTATCCACAATATCATAATGTACCATTATTTAGTATATTATTTAAGCAGAGTCCTGAGTCTGTCTAAAGTTTCATTGATATCTTTGTGAAGAATACCAATACCTCCAGCAGCGTTGAAATTGACAATAATATCCTCAGTATCGTCAATTAATATTGTGGTTGGTGTCGCATAGTCTGATTTAAACTTTCGACCAGGAACGATATTGACAGGATACTCAATACCTTTACTTTTCAACCACACATTCTTTTGTTTCTGAACTTCAGTATGGAATCTTTCACCACCTGATGAAGAAAGAATCTCAATCTCAATTCCAGAAGCGTTTACAAATTCCAAAAGCTCATGAGCGCCTGGGAACCACTCAAGCGTTTCAAATTCTTCTTGTGCAACAAACAATGGCCAATGTTCTGTAAAGTTTTTACGATTACGAACTTCGGATGATTGTACACCAAACAATTCATTGAAACGTTTTTGGAAATGGCAAAGAACACCATCCATGTCCAAATAAATTTTAGTTACCTTCATGTATCTAATACTTTCTTTAATAATAACTTATATTTTACATCATCCTTAGGAAGAAATGCGGCATACTTGAGCAATTTCATCCTGTAATTAGGCCAATGTATTGTGTCGGCAATCTTTCGAGACCACATCGGTACAAAATCGAGAACATTATTTAATAGGCAAACAGTTTCAATGCTTATCTCTTTCCTTAGACCACTTTTAAGTAGAATTGGATAGTCACCTTCTGTCTTCAATACTTCGTTTGGATTATCAAGTCCACTAAAGACATTCCTACATTCATTTTCAAAAATATAAGAAATTGATTGTATAACCTTCTGGTGCTTGCGATAATTCACTTCAGCATCTTCTGTCAAAAGAGAGCCGACCCAAGTATTTCCATCTTCAATAAGATTAGCAACAATGAAATCAATCATATCTTCTTTTTGAGATAATCTACGAGAAAGTTTATGGAAATGATACTTGTCTTTTCTATTGTCGAATGTGGTCACACTTACATTAGTTTTACCATTGTACTTAAAGAAGTCATATGATTCTTGTGTGAAGTGTAATTTAAGTGCTTGATATAAACCAAAGGTTTCATAACCAGTCATATAGGAAGTCTAGCACCCTTTTCTTTCAACATATTATTATCCATTGCATCATTCTCAATCTTAGATTTCAGATTAGCATTTACTAGAGTAGCTGCAATCTCAAGTTCAAGACCGGTTTCTTTACAATGTTCCAGAATGGCTTCAATGTAATTGTAATCCGTTCTAGCAACAATAACATCAATTGCTTTGGCGAATTTAACCATTTCATCTCTTGTTGGCATTATTTTTTAAGTCCACAGTTTTTATCAAAGCACACGCTACGCTTCATAATTGATTCTGGCAAACCACACACAGGGCATTTAGAACTGCTTGTGTTGAATGCACCGATAGATGGAGTTTCACCCCAAAAGTCTTCAGTTGTCACATCTTGTTTTGGTTGAATTAAATTACCAGCCATGGTATTGAATACTTGTGAACCTGAATCAGAATAATCTTCTTCACACTCATCTTCTGATGGTTTTTGGCTATAGTCAACATCAACAATTTCCAACTCACCATCAAACTCAAATGTACAACCTTTTAAGAATTGTCTAAAGTGTTCGAGTACAGTTGGTAAAAAGTCAGCTTCAAACTCTAATGTGTTTCTTGAGCCAGTAGGATAATCGTGCTCACATGTTAAGATAAATTTAGGCATTATTTCACCACCGTTTCATATAAAGTTTCAAATTGGTCGTGGACTGCCACTTCTTCATCGTAATTTTGTTTCCAGTAAACCTTAACCATTCGTTGAACGATTTTCTTAGGTAACTGTAATTGTTTGCTGATATCAGCGGTTGCTTCTTTGATAAAGTCTTTCTCCGCTGATGCTCGAACCATCGCATCAGAACATTCACGGTTAACTTTTAATAGTTTATCTCGGTCGGCTGGGTTAGATAATTGATTGACACTCACTTGCTGGATAGCCATAATATACTCCTAGTTTACTTTTTCATTGCATATGTAATGCAGGTTGGGTTTGTGTGCGTTTCATATGCACACTTTACAGATAGCGGGTCAACACCTTTAGCAATCGCTGCTTCAATGTTTTTCGCCATGTTGTTTCTGTCATTGATATTATAGATGAATGCACCAATGATTGCGGTACAAACAACAATAATTATTGATACACATATTGTAATCAAATCTTTATTCATAGATAATTCCTTTGTTTCTGTCAATTTTGTCACCTTTGCTTTTGTAGAAAATATGCCTGCCAATTTGTTTCTCCTTTTTAAGTTTAGACCACTCAGGGTTTACATAATCAGCATGATAATAAGTTGCTCCGTTTGTTACATCTTTCGTTCTTTCAAAATTTAGATAAAGATTAGTGGACATCTCTAATATATCATTATACAACGGAGTATGCTTGATTGTCAAGCGCTTTGA
>Ga0214921_10008160_pt1 | contig 13691 bp, 17 predicted proteins | sample LL1505_MetaG_FD_177992 | JGI IMG/M metagenome (GOLD analysis project Ga0214921, IMG submission 177992) | Freshwater microbial communities from Lake Lanier, Atlanta, Georgia, United States - LL-1505 | ecosystem: Environmental > Aquatic > Freshwater > Lake | place: USA: Georgia | collected... | reverse complement strand
CGCCAAGGTACTCAGGGCACACAGGGACCACAAGGACGTCAAGGTATTCAGGGTACACAAGCTGCTCAAGGTAGTCAGGGTACACAAGGTCGCCAAGGTATTCAGGGTACACAGGCTGCTCAAGGTGCCGGAGGAAGCGAAGGAGCACAAGGTCGTCAAGGTACTCAAGGCATTCAAGGTGCTCAAGGCACTATAGGTATTCAGGGCACTATAGGTGGTCAGGGTATTCAAGGTACACAATCTGCCCAAGGTGCTTTTGGTAATCAAGGAGCACAAGGAGCTAATGGATCTGGAAGCCAAGGTGCTCAGGGAACAGCAGGTTCAGGTGGCGGCGGTGGCACAGGACTAGGTTCACGTACTACTGCCAATGCTACCACAAGCTCGATAGCCAGCGGAGCCAGTGCTGATCTAAGTATTACAGGATTTAAAGGCTATCTATTATACAAAGTTCAAACTTCAGCTGCTGCTTGGGTTAGATTATATGCAGATAGTGCCAGCAGAACTAGCGACAATAGCCGTTCACAAACTTCAGATCCATTAGCCGGTGCTGGAGTAATTGCTGAAGTAGTTACTACTGGTGCTCAAACACAGCTAATAACTCCAGCAGTTGTAGGATTTAACAACGACAATCCAGTAGCAGACACAATTTATGTCAGAGTAACCAATAATAGTGGAAGTGCTGCTGCTATTACTGTAACACTTACCTTACAACAGATTGAAGCATAATGGAAGAATTATCTATATTAGACATACCGAACCATATACTTCCAGACGAACCTAAACAACCTGACCAGCATGGAAGACAGGAATACGTAATCACTCTGCACGAGTATGACGATCTCGATAAATTTTATCAAGATATGGAGAATTTGGGCGGGCCTGAACATATTCCAGATCGTGAAATCCCAGTAGAACAACGTCTACCGAATAGCAGAAATACCAGTTATAAACTCACAGCAGAAGAAGCAGAACAAGTTAAAAACGATCCTAGAGTAATGTCTGTAACATTAACTTTAGAAGAAGCTGGATTAAAATTAGTGCCACATTGGGTACAAACCTCCAGTGGTTGGAGTAAAAGTTCCAGCATAGTCAGTGCTAGTTTGAATTGGGGTTTAAAAAGATGCACTGATGGTGCCGACGACGGCAATTGGGGTACTGACGGCGGCATACTTGTTCCTAGTTCGGTTTCTGGCACTGTTACAACCACAGCATCTGGTAAGAATGTGGATGTGATTATTGTAGACGATCACCTCAAAACTGCTCATCCAGAAGCAGCCGTTAACATAAATGGCACCGGCGGAAGTAGAATTGTAGAGTATAATTGGTTTCAACATAACCCAGCTGTTACTGGTGGAGCAGCAGGTACCTATACTTATTCGACTAGTCCTTCAGGCGACCACGGAGCAAATGTAGCAGGCATAGCAGCAGGCAATACTTGTGGTTGGGCCAGAGATGCTAACATATATTGCATCAATCCTTACAGCACTAGTGGAAATAGTCCAGCACCGAACGCCAATAATATACTTAACTATGTAAAAGAGTTTCATCTCAACAAAGCTGTTAACCCTACTACTGGAAGGAAAAACCCTACTATTGTTAATATGAGTTTAGGCATAAGCCCGACTCAAGCAGTACTTGGTGCAACAACTAGTGTAGCCGGTGCTATTACTTCTATGAGATATGCCGGAACCGTTTATAATACTACCACTTGGAATGCAATAGATTTTGCCTATCCTAGTAGTAAAACTGGTGGTGCTATTACCGGAACCGGCATGTTTGTTGGTCAAATTAACGGAAACTGGGGTTTATATTTTCCCACTCGCTATGACCCATTTGAAGCCGATATCATAGACCTAATCAACATTGGAGTCATCATAGTTGTTGCTGCCGGTAATGAATATTCTATAATGAATAATTATTCAACAAATCCTGCTGATCACTATAATGATTATGTAGTCATGTCTAATGGTACTACTTATTATCCAAGAAGGGGCGGCATAAGCGTTGCAGATGGTTGTATATGTGTAGGTTCTGTTGATACTACTGTAGCCGGAAGAAAATCAAATTTCAGTAATCTAGGTCCTAGAATAGATATTTTTGCTCCAGGAAGTAACATAGCCAGCAGTGCTAATCTTACTAGCAGCGGTGTAAGAGATTCAAGAAATTCAAGTTACTATAAAGTTTTAATGAGTGGAACTAGCATGGCTGCACCACAGGTCACAGGAATATTAGCCTGTCTATTGGAAGTATACCCTGATTTAACTCAAAGTCAAGCAATAGAATTTTTAAATTCAACATTTAGTAAATCTAATCAACTAACAGATGCCGGTAACTCTGAACAATATCAAGGTAGTTACTATTCATTAGGCGGTGCTCCAAATCGATATTTATTTTGCCAACTAGAAAGAAAAATTAATGGCAATGTATATCCCAAACAAAATACCAAACTTAGACCAAATACTGGGCAAATGTGGCCTAGGTCAAGAATTAAAAGAGTCTAAATTAGATCAGGTTAAATATATTATATGACTCAATTATCATTACAAACAATTAACCTAGGCGACTATGCCAATGATGGCACAGGTGATGACCTACGTACTGCTTTTGCCAAAGTCAATCTTAATTTTGGCAACATTAACACTAATTTTCCAGGCAAACTCAGTGAAGATACAGAACCAAAATTAGGTGGAGATCTTGACTTAAATGGATTTAATTTAAAAAGCAGTGGCACAATTTCAATTCAAGCCGGACAGGTTGTAGTAACTGGTACTGTAACTGCTGACCAATTTATCGGTCAAATCAGTGATATTAGTAATCATAATTTAGATGAATTAAATGATGTAGTTATTCCAGAAAATATAGTAGCTGGGCAAAGCTTAGTCTGGAATGGTACAGAATGGACATCAGGAACAGTTGATGCCAGTATAACGGGAGTAGATGGTGGCGGTGCTGCTACTATTTTTAATTTAGACGAAGGAGTAGTTATCGATGGAGGCTTTGCCGAATAACTATGAAAATTGCTGTTATAACTGGCGTTAGCGGATTAAGCGGTGCCAGTATTCAAGATCCCGCGAATGGCGGTTACCCCAACGTTGATTATTATGCTTTTGTTGATCGTGAACACAACTGTAAAGTTTGGCAACAAAGACCTTTATTAGACTTTAGTTTAGATTCATTCTACTATCCTAGACGCAATGCTAAATTGGCCAAGGTATTAGGATTTTTAATGGTTCCTGGTTACGACTATTATCTTTGGCACGACCATCATTGTGAATTGCAGATGGACCCAGAAGAGTTGATCAACACTTATCTTAAAAATAACGACATGGCTGTATGGAAACATGCTATAAGAAATTGTGTCTATGATGAAATAGACCTACTTGGTCGAATAAATTTTGACACCGGCGATTCGTTGGCTAGTACATTAGAGTATTTTAATCGCACTGGTTGGCCTAAAAACGCTGGACTCTATGAATTAACCAGTTTAGCCTATGCTAATACTCCCAAAGTACAAGCAGCCTTACTAACTTGGTGGGAATTTATCTGTAAACACAGTAGCAGAGATCAATTAAGTTTTCCCTTAGTAGCCAAGAAACATCGACTAAAATTAGGCATCATGCCTGGATCAGCTCAGCCCTATGGCGGTAGCAACGAAATAATGCCTATAATAAGGGATAAAAACAGCTAACCAAAATCCTATAAATATAACTATAGGATAATATTATGCTGGAAATTTGGACAGAAAAATCTGGGTTTAACTTAGGAACCTATCAAGAAAGAACTACCCTTGATGTTCCTTTGCCTATTACTAACCCCACTGGTGTAAATTTTCAAGTAATTTCTGGCCGAATTCCTCCTGGGTTACGTTTAAAAGATTATAATTTAATAGGCGTTCCACTTGAAGTAACCAAAGATACTGTTTTTGAATTTTGTATAAGAGCCACTTCAGCAAACGATTTTGCTGATAGAACTTATAAAATTACTATTCAAGGATCTAACGTACCCGTAATTATAGATCCCCCGGGATTGTTACCTATTGGCTCAAATAGTACATATTTTATATTAGATTCTAGTCCTGTAGATTTTCAAATAACCGCAGTGGATTTTGACGTAGCTGCTGGTGAAAAATTAAAATTTTTTATTAGCAGCGGTGATGGCTCTTTACCACCCGGCTTAAAAATAGACGAACTTGGTCGTATAACTGGCTTCATCGAACCTTTATTGGCCATACCATTAAGCCAAAGAAATGGTAACTTTGATAAAAATATCTATGACATACACGGTTTTGACTATGGTCTAAAGCCTGATAACGGGTTTGATAGTTTTAAATTTGACAGCATAAATTATGATTATTCATTGCCATCGATAGGACCTAAAAAATTAAACAGAAATTATGAATTCATTGTCACTGTTAGTGATGGTGACAATATAGTTAGAAGAAAATTTAGAATTTATGTAATAGGCGACGATTTTCTACGTGCCGACAATACCATAATGAGCGCAGGCAACGGTACGTATACTGCTGCTGGCAGTGGAGTAAGAGCACCTATATGGTATACTAAACCAGATTTAGGCATTATTAGATCTAATAATTATAGCATAATTAAATTAAACATTTATGAGGCATTAGAAATAGGCACAGTCTCATATACACTGGACGAAAATAATCCTGATAACACTCTTAGTACCTTACCACCAGGTATGAGATTAGACCCCGTCAATGGAGAATTGTTTGGTCTTGTTCCATATCAGTCTGCTATTCTTAAGATTTATAATTTTACCATTACTGCCACAAGATATGGTAAAAAAGGCGAAGCATCCCCTAGCAAAAGAACATTTACTATTAAAATTTTAGGTGATGTTAATAGTACAATGTCATGGATTAGTCCAGAATATTTAGGCATGATTGATGCTAATTACGTAAGCACATTAAAAGTTCAAGCTACTAGTACATTAGCCGATGCAAACATAATTTATCAATTAGTCAGTGGCGAGTTACCCCCTGGATTAACCCTAGATCAAAGGGGAGAAATAATTGGTCGAGTGCAACAATATGGTAACGGCGACACAATAAAAGGAATTACAACCTTCGACGGTAATAGATTGACTATGGATGGCGGCGAAACAATCATAGATAGACGTTACAAATTTATTATTCGTGCCCAAGACCAAGTACATTACAGTGCCATTGATAAAGAATTCGAAATATTTGTTAATACTCCTAATGACAGATTATATAGTAATATTTTTATTACTTCATTCTTAGATCCATTTAAGCCCACACCTGAAACGAGTAAAAGATCATTATATGAAAATTTCATCAATGATGAAACAGTGTTTACTAGAAATTGTATCTATAGAATAAATGATCCTAGTTTTGGTATCAGAAGAGATTTCAGGGCATTAATATATGGAGGAATTGAAACTAAACAAGCACGAGCATATATAGGTGCTATGGGCATTAATAATAAGAAAAAGAGGTTCCAATTCGGTGATGTTAAGGTAGCACAGGCCAAAGTACCTGGTACAGAAACTCATGTTTATGACATAGTCTATGTGGAACTTATAGATGCGTTAGATATACAAAAGAAAAAATTACCAATAAAATTAAAAAAACTAAGCAAAATATCTAATTCAATTACCGTCGATGCCAGTAATAGATTATGGAATGCATCATACACTTCAGGTAATGAACCATTTTTACCTAAACCAACTGATATTATCACTGTGGATCAAACATCTATATTATCCAGTGACCCTAACGGTCGTATACGTTATCCTAATAGTTATTTAAACTGGAGGGAAAGACTTAAAAACTGGAAGGTCACTGATCCATTAAACCCCTCTGTAATTGTTGATAAATTTATAACCGAAAGAAATTACCTTCCATTATGGATGCGTAGTTTTCAAGATGATACCAGACAAGAATTAGGGTTTGTGCTAGCCCTGCCATTATGTTATTGTCTGCCTGGATATGGAACCGAGATTGCATTGAACATAAAAAACTATCAATTAACCACCGGGTTTGATTTTAAAGATTTAGATTTTACTGTAGACCGTTATATTATTGATGCTGTAATACCACGTAGTGGAGAACAAAATTATGGCGATAAATATCTCGTATTTAAAAACAACGAGGTAACTTTATGAGCAATATAGTTTCAAGTAACATAAATGAATTGTTCCCTATTCAAGGTCAAGATAACGAATCGCAAGGGTTTAGAAATAATTTTCTATATATCAAACAAGGGCTAGCAACGGCCAAGGTAGAGCTAACAGATCTACAAAATAACTCTGCTAAAAAAAATGCCGACAACAACTTTGATGGTCATAAGTTAGAGAATGTTATTGTAAATCAAGTATCCGAATTTTTTAGAAACAAAGGCAATGTTTCAGGTGTTGGCGTTACCGCCAATGTAATCGAAGCTCAAGTACAAAAATTAAGATTTACCTCCAATAGCACTTTACGTTTTACTGGTTGGCCTAGCATTGGCAGTATTGGAAAAAGTTATCGAATTAGATTACATTTATGCAGTAATAGCGTAGATAACTATACCATCATATTTGCCACTGATGGGCAAGGTATTATTAAATATGCAGGTGACGGTGCTCCATTTCCCAGTCCATTTGTAGTATCGATTTCAGGTGCTGAAAAGGTTATCGATGCTTGGAGTTACGATGGCGGAGTAACTGTTTTCATTAAATACCTAGGTGAATTTGTATGAATCCTTTGCTCAGCATTAATAAACTCACAGATACTGAATTGGAACAAAAAATTCAAGATCTCAGTCGTAAATACTTTATGACCCAAAGTTCTGAAATACAGATGCAGATAGTAAGTTTTTTAAATATTCATAAAGAAGAATTAGCCAATCGTCGTGCCATAGCTTGGGAAAAACAATTTCAAAAAAATAACAAAGGACTTGACAAGCTAATCAATATCAACTAAAATAGTTGCATGAGAAGTGATAAATTTGGCAACGTAATCTATAACGTAAACGATGTTGTAGAGTTAATCTACTCCAACAGAGAAGATATTTTGGAAAAAATTTATACTGAGGACACCCTGGAATTTAAAAATTTTCCAACTAGAAAAATAAATCCCGATATCTATAACATAGACATTGAAGAATTTGATCGAATTTGTCAAAGTGAATGGCTAATGCCAGACGAATATAAAAACTTTAACATCATAGAATTTGTCTTGGATCAAACTACCAACGAAATAGAATATCAAAGAGCGGTAGAAGAACTTGTAGAGTATGAGAACAGAAATATGTTCGATCTTCTTCGTTGGCTTAAATATGTAGTAGATACCTGTAGATCCAATAATATAATTTGGGGTGTAGGTAGAGGGTCCAGTGTAGCCAGTTATGTACTATATCTATTAGAAGTACATCGTATAGATAGTATTAAATACAATCTAGATTGGCAAGAATTTCTAAGATAAAGGAGAAACATCATGGCAATGAAAGAATCTGCAAGAAAAAGTTACAGAAGCATGTTAGGCAATGAAGTCGACATGGAAAAACTAAGAAATCAAAACGAACTAGCATTAGCTGTAGGCAATGCCAGAGTAAATGCTCGTGGTGATGAAATTGGCCCAGGTGGCAAAATTATTCGTAAGCGTGAAGATGTCATGCAGGAATATTACAAAGGTAACACACAATAAGAGGAAAAAATGGTCAGAGGTCAAGTAAAACCTATTAGAGATAATGTTCTTATTTCAGATATGGAATTCGATGTTAGAGTAACAGCATCCGGTATTATATTACAAAATGACGACGGCAAAACAGAGGGAATTCGACCACGTTGGGGTCGAGTTTATGCCATCGGGCCTGAACAAAAAAATGTTAAATTAGGAGAATGGATTCTAGTTGAGCATGGTCGTTGGACCAGAGGCATTGAAGTGGAAAATGATGACGGTACTATTACTACTATTCGTAGAGTAGACAATGATTGTATCCTAGCACTAAGCGACGAAAAACCTAGTGAATTTTAAAATTACTTGGTTGGCAAATAGGGCCATTGACTGGCCCTATTTTTTTCTGTATAATAAATCCACAGAGAGGTAATTATGAAAGAGCTTTGGGTAGAAAAATATCGTCCTAATACACTTGATGGGTATGTGTTCAAAGATGACCATCAAAAGAATCAAATTGAAAACTGGATCAAGGAAGGAAGTATTCCACATTTACTTTTCAGTGGTAATGCCGGTGTTGGTAAAACTACTCTGGCAAAAATTCTATTGAATAAATTGGACGTACAAGACAGTGATGTATTGTTTGCAAATGGCTCCAAGGAAGGCCGCAAAATCGAATGGGTAGACAAACTTATTGGATTTTGTTCTACTATGCCTTTTGGCGATTACAAAGTCGTTCTAATCGATGAAGCGGACTATTTGAATCCAACATCGGTCCAACCAGCACTGCGTAATCTCATGGAGCAATATACAAATAGCGTACGGTTTATTTTAACTTGTAACTATCCTAATAGAATTTTGCCACCTATTCATAGTCGTTGCCAAAGTCTTCATATTGAAAAAACAGACTTAACCGAATTCACTGCTCGAGTGGCCACAATTTTAGTGGAAGAAAACGTTGAGTTCGACCTTGATACATTAGACACTATTGTCAAGGCTACATATCCAGACCTAAGGAAATGTATCAATACAGTACAAATGAACAGTTTAGATAGCGTATTACATTTGCCAGAAAAAGGTGAAACTACGTCGTCCGACTATAAAGTAGAAATGGTCGCTCTCTTTAAAGTAGGTAAAATTAGCGAAGCTAGAAAACTAGTATGTAGTCAAGCTCGACCTGAGGAAATGGAAGATATCTATCGTTGGCTCTATGATAACGTAGAATTGTTTGGAGATGATGCTAGCCAAGAAAAGGCTATTTTAATCATCAAGCAAGGGTTGGTGGATCATACCTTGGTCAGTGATCCCGAGATCAATCTTGCTGCCACTTTAATTAGGTTAGGACACATATAAAAAAGGGGCCTAGGCCCCTTTTTTAATCACCATAAATGGAAAGTACTTCCTTTACGGCATCATGTCGCTCAATGTCCTTTTGGGTAAAATGAACAATGTCGATATGAGATAACTTTTTATGCTTTCCTAGTAGGTTGCAAAAGTCTATTAAACCATTATCTTGTAGTCTATCTGCTTGGGCCAAATCTCCTGTTACAATCATACGAGAATTTTCTCCTAAACGGGTTAAGAGCATTTTCATTTGATTGCTTGTGGCATTCTGCATTTCATCAGCAATAATCCAGGAGTTCTTAAAAGTACGCCCTCTCATATAGGCTAATGGACTTATTTCGATAATGCCTTCAGTTAACATGTCTGCTATGTCTTTTTGTTGATAATATTCTCCTAATACATCAAAAATAGGTCTTGTCCATGGTGCCATTTTTTCATTTAAGTCACCAGGCAAAAACCCAAGGTCTTCGTCTACGCTCACGGCGGGTCTTGTTACTATGAGTTTGTCTACTTTGCCTTCTTGGAACATCTTTATGCCAGCCTGAACTGCTAGCATAGTTTTTCCTGTACCGGCTGGACCTATAGCAAATAATATGCTATTGGCTTCGTCCTGTAGTTTTTGTATGTAGATTTTTTGGCTTTCACTGCGAGGGTATAGGCCCACTCGCTGTTTTTTCTGCGGAATGTAAGTGGCAAAATCAATTACATTAACATTTGAAGCAAAGCGTTTTTTCACTCTTCTACTCATCTAGTAATCTCCTACTTGGAAAAGTAGGACTTGTAGTGACCGCCCCGATTACTACAGAGGTCCTACAAATTTATTTATTAAAGTGCCAAATTATCTAGTCTGTTGATAAACAGGGTTTGATAAATAACTAAGCAGAATTCAAGGGTCGATTATGAAAGATATTTTAGACGTTATTAAAAACGTAGAAACCATTTATAATAACAATAGTAGCCTAGCAGTACTCAAGGACTTTGAGCGGGTGTTAGATGAAATGGATGTCTATGTGTATGATAACTGGATTGACGGTGAATTGGCCAGTGGTCCTAAAATTGATCGTCATTGGGTCAGTGCTGAATTTATGTGGCCATTAAAGAAGATGCCCGATCCAGATGGCGCACGTAGGCTAATAGAAATTGGTTGCAGAGTCAAATATAGTAAGACAGATATGATCGAACCAAGAAAAATTCGTAGCCCTAACGATTTTAGACCAGGCACAAAGAAAGGTAAACTAGATTCCCATCCTATATGGATTGTCAGTATTATGATGCCTAAAAAACTAGTATTTGATATTTTTAATAGTTACATGGACCGTATTAGAGAAGAACGTAGTGGCGACAAACCAGAAAAGAGTAATTTACCTACACCTGGGGCAGCAGGAGCAATGCCGGCAGGGGGAGCAGCACCAGCAGCACCGGCAGGGGGAGCAGCACCAGCAGCACCAGCAGCAGGTGGAGCACCAGTATGAACCTAAATGAAACACTAGTAGCTGGTGATCTTAAACATTTGGTCAGCAGCGTATTTGAAATTGACAGTTATAAAAGCAAAATTGGCAACGATCAGAAAATGGTTGTGCTAAGTTTTAACGTGGATGACAAACCACCCGCAGACGACTTGGCTAGATTTTTAGAACTTGGGTACGACTATATTGTAGACGCAGATGCTACCGATGGACCATTGGACACTGGCAAATATAAAGTATTTGTAGAACTTGAACGTAATCGTCATGTACCCGAAAGAATTGAAGAAATACTCGAAGGAATAAAAAAATTAACCGAAATTCAAAACTTTAGATTTAGATATTACAAAAGTTTTAGAACTAACCTAGCTGACTTAGAAACATTAAAAAGTATGATTCCTTTAGATAAGGAAAGCTATGCTGTGTCAATTCAAGAAAACAGAATAAACAATTTTACTAATTTTTTTAATCGCAGCTACATAGAAAACATTGAATCACTAGAAAACGATTTAACATTTAAAAAAATGTTTAGCGAAAGTCTTCGTATGCGTATTAAAGATTTTGGCCCCATTGATCAAGTATACCAAAATTTAGGCGGACGAATGGACGTAAGCTCTAGTGCTATATCAGAATCATTATACCTAACTAAATACCTAGGCAATTATAATATCACAAAAGTCGGTGATAATTTTGTTTTTGAAAACGAAGGATATGCTGTAGTTTTAGAAAAACAATAAGGAGTACGCTATGCTTTGGTTAATTAGTTTTTTACCCGATTGGTTCTTTCATGTTATTATTTTATTAGGCATAATCAGTATTGTAGTAGCATCCGTAATAAAAAAATTACCCACACTATATACCTATAGTTTTGTAGCATACTTCACTGGACTAGTTTTAATAGTAAGTGGTGTTTGGTTCGAGGGTGGCCTAAGCGAAAAAGCCAAATGGGAATCCAAAGTTAAAGAATTGGAAGGCAAAGTTCAAGTAGCCGAATCACGTAGTCGTGAAACTAATACCGTTATACAAACTGAAGTGGTAGAAAAAATCAAAGTAGTCAAGGAAAAAGTTTATGTTAATAAGCAAACTAATGAACAAATTGCGGGCGCCCAGCTTGATAGTAAGTGCGTTGTGCCTGAATCTACTGTCGTGCTCCTCAACAGTGCCAGTCAAAATGAAGTGGCCCGAGGTCCCGCCAGTATTGATGGAAGTGCCTCCAATGTTAGAGCAAGTGACGTCGTCGAAACCGTCATCGAAAACTACGGACGCTACAACGAACTCAGAGAAAAAATAATTGGCTGGCAAAAGTGGTACCTTGAACAGAAGAAAATATTTGAGGAGACCAATCGATGAGCGATTTCATTTTAACTCAAGATCAACTAGAAGAATTACTGCCAAACAATCCTTATGTAGAACATTGGCATACAGCATTAAGTCAGTGCTTGCCAGACTACGATATTAATACACCAAGACGGGTTGCTGCCTTTATTGCACAATGCGCCCACGAAAGTGGAGGATTTGTATTCCTACAAGAAAATTTAAACTATAAGGCCGAAAGCCTAATGCGTGTATGGCCCAAATACTTTAAGGATCTTGCCACAGCACAACGGTATGCACATAATCCCGAACGCATTGCCAATCGTGCTTATGCTAATCGTATGGGCAACGGCGACGAAGCAAGTGGGGATGGATGGAAGTTTTGTGGAAGAGGTCTAATTCAACTTACTGGCAGAGATAACTACGAAAATTTTGCCGAAAGCATTGAAACTGACATTGACGATATCCCCCATTACCTAGCTACTTTTGAAGGTGCTGTACAAAGTGCTTGCTGGTTTTGGGAAACAAATAATTTAAACAAATGTGCCGATGCCGGGGATATTACCGCATTGACCAAAAAGATTAACGGCGGAACACTGGGCTTAAATGATCGTATGAAACATTATGCCCATGCTTTACATGTGCTAGGAGTATAAGATGGCCACAGCTCAAGAATATGCTGATTTAAGCGACAGCGATAAGAAAAAAGAAGACTGGATGAATAACAAATGGCGCCCTATGATGGGTTGGATGTATATGATTATTTGTGTATTCGATTTTATGTTGGCTCCTATTCTTTGGAGTTTACTACAAGGATTAGATCAAGGGCAGGTCAATGTACAATGGCAACCACTTACACTACAAGGTGCAGGATTATTTCATATTGCCATGGGTGCTGTATTAGGTATTGCTGCTTACGGACGCACACAAGAAAAACTAAACGGAGCAAATAATGGCGGAATCCAATTACCAGCAAATGTCGGAACAACATATCAACCACCTCAACCAAACAACCAGCCCGCCGCCAATAACTTTAATACACCAGCAACCACAGGCTTTAACACCGGGTTTGGTGCCTCTGCTCCCGCTGCGGGATTTGGTAATAACTTCGCAACTACTTCAAATACCACCAGTAATACGCCCACAGTATTAACAGGGTTTGGCGGCAAACCAGCTCCAGTTCAACCTAATCAACCTATTATCTAATTATGAAATATCTGATTATTACTTTATTAAGTTTAGCGTGTTCCAGTGTATATGCCGAAGCGGCAATTAAAAAAGTCTGTCGTGACGTAGAAAAGAATGGCAAAACGACCCAAGTATGCAAAACCATCAAGGTTCACAAAAAACTAGATGGCACTACTGTTCCTAAGAAAAAATAATTGAAGTCAATTATGTCATGTAAATAGTAAATTAAAACTTACTAACAGTGACTAATGTGAATTACTACGAAGTACTAGGCGTATCAAAAACAGCCAACCACAACGATATTAAATCGGCTTATAGAAAACTAGCCAGTCAACACCATCCAGACAAAGGTGGTGATACTGCTACATTTCAAAATATACAGGCTGCCTATGAAATATTAGGCGATGCTAATAAACGAGCAAACTACGACGCCGAACTAAGCAATCCTTTTCAAGGCAGAAGAAACCCTGGCGGAGATTTTGGAGGGTTTAATGATATAAACGAAGTATTTAATGGTATATTCGGCAACGGAGGTGCTAGATTTAACTTTGGGCCGAGGCCTAATGTTCGTAGAAATCCTGATTTAAACATCAGATGTAGAATAAGTTTACTAGATAGCTATGTGGGTAAGGAGATGGAAGCCAGTTATACACTTCCATCTGGACGTAGAGAAAATGTAGTAATCAATATTCCCCCCGGTATAGATAATGGTTCCACTATTCAATATAGAGGCATGGGAG
>Ga0214921_10008159_pt1 | contig 13693 bp, 16 predicted proteins | sample LL1505_MetaG_FD_177992 | JGI IMG/M metagenome (GOLD analysis project Ga0214921, IMG submission 177992) | Freshwater microbial communities from Lake Lanier, Atlanta, Georgia, United States - LL-1505 | ecosystem: Environmental > Aquatic > Freshwater > Lake | place: USA: Georgia | collected... | reverse complement strand
AAGGTAAATTGTAACTTTGAGTTAAAAACCAATTATAAAAATATTATTTCGTTAAATGATAAGGAAACAAGAGTTCCGTATAAGATAATGAGTTTTGATATTGAGGCCAGTAGTAGTCATGGTGATTTTCCGGTTCCCATTAAAACATATAAAAAATTGGCTACTAATATTATTGAATATTTTGAGAATTTGAAAATGGAAATCACAAATGAATTATGTAAAAATATTTTAAGAAGAATAATACTCGCTGCATTTGGTTATGAAACAATGGAGCAAATAGATTTAGTTTATCCCAAAAAAAAACCCGCTTCAAAAGAAGAAGTTCAGCAGTTGTGTGAAATTTGGTTAGGGTCTCAAGTAAGAAATTTAAAAACATCAGATGATTGTTCAAATGCAAACACATTAGAATCAATGTTTGAAAAAATGGCTATGGATGAGGAAGAAGACAATGACTACAAAACACACATTAAAAGTTATTCTGATAAAAAGGCGACGATTGTTGATATTCTATGTGATAAAAAGTTTGAACGTGAAGGAAAATTAAATGAATTGAATTTATCATTAAATGCAAAATTTCCTAAGTTAGAAGGCGACAAAGTTACTTTTATTGGTTCAACCTTTATGAACTATGGTAATGAAGATCCTCACTTTAATCACTGTATCGTATTGAATACATGCACTGATATGCCAATTGAGAATTCAGTTATAGAAAGTTATAGTACTGAGAAAGAAGTTCTGCTTGCTTGGCAAAAATTAGTTCAAAAAGAAAATCCGGATATTGTTATTGGATATAACATATTTGGGTTTGATTACCAGTTTATGTTTAATCGTGCTCAAGAAAATGATTGCGTTGAAGAGTTTTTAAAATTATCACGTAATAAAGACGAAATTTGTGGTACAAAAGATAAAAATTCGGGTAAATGGAAAATTGAAGAAAGCACAATTCAAATTGCAAGCGGACAACATGATTTGTATTTTATTAAAATGAATGGTCGTCTTCAAGTTGATTTGTATAACTTCTATCGTCGTGAAGCCAATTTAATATCTTATAAATTAGATTATGTTGCTGGTAATTTTATTGGGGATTTTGTTAAAAGTCTTGAACATAACCATACTACAATGGAAACATGTATTAAAACATCTAACATGACCGGACTTTTAGTTGGTAGTTATGTTCATTTTGAAGAAATATCTCATTCAGTAGACTATTACGAAGATGGCGCCAAATATCTAGTAACTGAGGTAGATAAGCCTAACGGTAAATTTACTATAAAGGGTATTGTGAATCCAGATACAAATAACAAAAAAGTAAGATGGTGTTTAGCTAAAGATGATGTAACCCCCAAGGACATTTTTACAATGACGAATGGAACAGCAGATGATAGATCGGTAATAGCAAAATATTGTATTCAAGATTGTAATCTAGTTCACTATCTATTTAATAAATCGGATATACTTACTGGTTTTATTGAAATGGCCAAAATTTGTAGCGTACCAATTAATTTCTTGGTAATGAGAGGTCAAGGTATTAAGCTGACAAGTTATATTGCAAAAAAATGTCGTGAAAAGCGAACATTGATGCCTGTTATAGAAAAAGGAGATCTAGATGAAGGTTATGAAGGTGCTATTGTACTAGATCCTAAATGTGATTTATATCTTGATAATCCAGTTGCTTGTAATGATTATGCATCGTTGTATCCTAGTTCTATGATTAGTGAAAACTTGTCTCATGATAGTAAGGTATGGACAAAAGAGTATGATTTAGCTGGAAATCTTATTGAAGATTGGGGTGAAACAGACACCGACGGAAAATATATTTATGATAATTTACCAGGTTACGAATATGTAGATGTAACATATGATACATACAAATATTTTAGAAAACATCCAAAGGCAGCTGCAGAGAAGGTTAAATCCGGATATAAAATTTGCAGGTTTGCACAGCCGTTACCATCATTGGATGGAGGTCAAGGAGAAGCTATTATGCCTGCTATTTTGAAAGAGCTTTTAAAAGCAAGAAAAGATACTAGAAAGCAAATTCCGTTGCAAACAGATGAGTTCATGAAAAATGTTTTAGATCAGCGCCAATTAGGTTACAAAGTAACAGCCAACTCACTTTACGGACAGTGCGGCGCAAAGACAAGTACCTTTTATGAAAAGGATATTGCAGCATGTACGACTGCAACTGGTAGAAAGTTATTAACATATGGCAAAAGAATTATTGAAGAATGTTATGGAAATAAAATTTGTGACACAAAGCATTATGGTAAGGTAAAAACTCGGGCAGAATATATATATGGTGATACTGATTCAGTATTTTATACATTTAATTTAGAAGATTTAGATGGTAATCCAATTCGCGGCAAAAAAGCATTGGAAATTACAATTGAGTTAGGACAGGAAATTGGAGAAATATCTGCAAAATTCTTGAAAAATCCTCATGATTTTGAGTATGAAAAAACATTTATGCCCTTTTGTTTGTTATCCAAGAAGCGATATGTAGGTATGCTTTATGAAACAGACCCTAATAAAGGTAAGCGAAAGGAAATGGGAATTGTATTAAAACGTCGTGATAATGCACCTATAGTTAAAGACATTTACGGAGGTATAATTGATATTCTAATGAAGAAGCAAAATATCCAAGAGGCAATTGATTTCTTGAGAAACTGTTTGCAAAATATAGTTGATGAGAAATATTCAATGGACAAACTTATTATTACAAAATCGCTGCGTTCTGGATATAAAAACCCGCAATCCATTGCACATAAAGTATTGGCTGATAGAATTACAGCAAGAGATCCAGGAAACAAGCCAAGTTCAGGAGATAGAATCCCATTTGTCTATATTGCAACGTCAAATAAAAAGGCACTTCAGGGTGAAAAAATAGAAACTCCTACATTTATTTCAGAAAATGGGTTAAAAATTGATTATTCGTTTTATATCACAAACCAAATTATGAAGCCTGTGCAGCAGGTATTCGCACTAGTATTGGAAAAAATATGGGAAATGCAAAATAAAAGATCAAAGATTAATAAATTTAAAAGAGAAATTGATGTTATGCGTAGAGAATATTTTGATAATTTAGAAAAATGCGAGGAAAAAATAGAATCAATGCGTTGCAAGGAAATCAAAGCACTGTTATTTGATGAATATTTAAGAGAGACGAATAATGAAAAAAATGGTGATCAAAGTTTGACAAAATTCTTTACAAAAAAATAAAAATTTAAAATATAAAGTTATATTATATATGAAAACAAAAACGAAAAGAAGAGTTCATAGAAAAAAAAATTACACAAAAAATAAAACTAGAAGAGGTTCAGGATTAAAGGATATATTTCATACAATAACAGGTAGAGCTAGTTTTAAACCATATAAAGGAGAACCACCTAAAACTTACACTGATAAAGAATTAGTGAATAGATTTAAACAAAGATTATCTAAAAAAGATGATGATGATTTTCATAATAATTTACAATCAGAATTAGAAAGCAGACAAGCAATAGTAGGTTATCCTGAAGAATATGATTACCATAAACTAGAAGACCAGACTGCTATGAGTGCAGGAAGAAGAAGTAGACGTCATCACAAAAGACGTAGTTATCGTAAGAGACGTTAAGTATTTAAAATTTCTAAAATTAAATAAAAAATTATTTTTATAATAATTTTTTATTTTTATAATTATACTACAATACTAATTTAAATTGTTTAACGGTTTCTAGTAGCTGTCGTCTTTGAAGACGTGTTCTTGGCAACCATTCCATCAAACATTTGCTTGACTAAAGAACCAATCTCACTTAAACTAGTTTCCAAATTCCAAACTCTCTCAGTAAGCTTATCAGTCTCACTTACAATGTCATCATTTACAAGATTTTCACCGCTTCCTACCGTATTCCATGTATTTTGATATAGCTGAGAATCAAAACCTCTCGCTTCATTCCAAGAAGCAATAAATCCTTCTGCCTCTAGCTTAAACAAAATTGCCTCTACCGTTCTCTGATGCTTTTCAGCAATTTGCTGAACACTCCATTCTAATAGTTCATACTCTCTTTGTAGAGAGAGTAATTCATTGATAGTCCATCTATTACCACTTCGGGTTGTCATTATATAATTTATAAGTGAAAAATCTTTATATTGTTTTAAATATAATTTTTAAGAAGTGACTGCATCCTGGGTATTATTGTGGTTAATAATCAATATGGTAGAACAAATCCATGCTCCTAAAACTAACCACATATTATTAATCATATTTGCTGCATTATATACAATCCATCTAAGACCTAAACAATGCGGAGTAGCTGTCATGAAAGGTGACATAATAAATCCAAATATTGTACTAGGAACGCAAAATTTAATGTATAAATGTGAAGCAACATAATGCAAACAAATCCATAGTAAATATATTCCTGAAATTTTTAAAACAAATTTAACAGTTTTAAATGTTATATCAAATAAATAAATAGTAACATTATAACTTAATCTTAAAAATTTATCAGAAAAACATTCGCACTTTTCCAACTCTTTTTCTTGATCATTATGAATTTCTTCAAGCAACATACTGGTTTCAGTATGTTTTATTTTTGTTGTTTCGTCAAGTAATTTTTTAAGTTGTTTTTTATTTGTTACTCTATTACGTCTAGATGACATAATTAGAATTATCAAAATGTCTTTATATATTATTCATAAATGAATTAGCGATTAGTTCTGTTATTAAATTCATTTAATAAATTATAAATAATATCAGAAGTATTATTTCCAGATAAATCAGTAAACATATCACTCAAACCTCCTCCAATCGTTTCAATGTCAATGTTAATATCATTTGTATTAGTAAAACTATCAAGAATCGTATTAAACAATAATAAAGCATTATTAGGCCTCCCTGAAGTTATTTGTCTATTTCTCTCTTCATTTGAGTTAGAAGAGTTATTTTCTGCATCATTTAATGGAATAGAAGGTATCGGGTTTACAGACGGTATAGAATTAACTGGTTGTGTAGATGGTTCATTTGAGTTGAAAAATTCAGTAGAAGCTGTTGAGTTGTACCTTCTAATATCATATCTACAAACAGGACATATGCAGTTAGACCTAAACCAAGTATTTAGTTGTTCTGTATTAAAAATATGCCCGCAAAACCTTATTAGACTTACCATATCAGTATCATTAAAATTTTCTAAAGAAATAGGACATGATCTATTTCTTGGAGAGATAATATCACAATATCTTACAATTCTAGTTGCACTTTCTATTTGTGTTTGTGTTGGAAAAACCTCTATCGGTTGAAAAAAATTTTGTATTAATTCAGATATATTGTTATCTACTTCTCTATTTAATGGAATATTATAATGTTGTATATTATCTATAATATATGGTCTATTATTTAAATAAACTCTTCCCAATCCGCCAGATGATAAATTTGTAGTTTCTCTTAAATTATTTCTTTGGTTATGCCTTGAATTATTACGTCTATTATTAGAATTATTATTATAATTATTATTAGAATTATTATTATGTATATGGGTCTGATTATTTAATATTTGGATTAATATATTACGTATTTGTCTATTGGATTCATTTAATGAATAAATAGAATCGTATATGTTATTAATTTGTCTTAAGTTATCATTATACATTCTATTTAATATATTAATCAATAGCAATTGCTCATTAGTTATATTATACGGTTGATTATTGCTCATATTTTATATATATATTATTAAACTGTTTAAATGCATTAATATAATAATATTATTACATTATGAATATTGATAACTATAAAAATAAAGGATTAAGTGGATTAGCTAACCTAGGTAATACTTGTTTTGTAAACTCGTGTATGCAGGTAATTTCTCACACTTATGAGTTGAATGATTTTTTAGAAAAAGAAAGCTATAAAAAAAAACTCAAAAACAAACCTGATTCAGCATTAATGTTGGAATGGGATAATTTAAGAAAACTAGTGTGGAATTCAAATTGTATTATATCGCCTGGTAAATTTATAAAAACTATACAAAAAGTAGCAAAAGTAAAGGGGTTAGAATTATTTACTGGTTACTCTCAAAACGACCTTCCTGAATTTCTGCTGTTTATAATTGATTGTTTTCATACTTCAATAGCGAGAGAAATTTCAATGACTATATCTGGAAATCCTGAAAATGAAACAGATAAAATTGCCATTTTATGTTTTGAAATGATAAAAAATATGTACTCTAAAGAATACTCTGAAATTTGGAATATATTTTATGCAGTTCATGTTTCAGAAATAAGTAATCTTGAAACAGGAGAAAAAATTAAAAGTACTCCTGAGCCGTATTTTATGATAGATTTGCCCATACCTGAAAATAATAAATCTCCAACATTAATTGATTGTTTTAATTATTATGTTCAAGGCGAAGTTTTAGAGGGTGAAAATGCTTGGTTCCACGAGGAAACCAGTAAAAAAATAAATATTCGTAAAAAAATTTTATTTTGGTCATTTCCAAATATTTTAGTAATAGATTTTAAAAGATTCAATAATAGGTTTCAAAAAAACCAAATCCTCGTAACATTTCCTCTTGATGAATTAGATTTATCAGATTATGTAATTGGTTATAAAAAAGATATATATAAATATGAGCTCTATGGTGTATGCAATCATAGTGGCGGAACAATGGGTGGTCATTACACGTCCTATGTTAAAAATGCAAATGGAAAATGGTATCATTTTAATGACACGAATGTTTCTGAAGTAAGTATAATAGAATCTATTGTATCACCAAAAGCATATGTATTGTTTTATAGAAAGAAGACAAATTAAAATAAAGTTATATTATTTAAACTATTTATATTATTTAAACTATTTATTTTAACTATTTATATATTATAAATGGAAGTAGTAAATACAACATCAACAATTGATCCAGTAAATATGTACAATTATTTAAACAGTTACATTTTAAATCCTATAGTTTTTATAATTATAATATTAATTATTATAGCATTTTTTGTTTTTTCATCGTCTTTGGACAGTGGAACATCTTATTTAGGAAATGGAGATGACACTAGTTCTAATTCAGGATCAAAATTAATTGGAATTATTATTATTGTAATTTTAATTGTTTTAATTGCGGCAAATGTATTTCAATACTTTTTTAGCATTAATGTTTCCGCTTATATAAACGGGCTTTTTACTCCTAAACCGATAGTTGATATTGTTGTAGATCAAAGTACATATCAACCAAATCCGTCACCTGTCCCCGAAATAAAGTTTAAAAAACAAGTATTTAATATTCCAGGTAATTACTATAGTTATGATAACGCGAAAGCCGTATGTAAAGCATACGGGGCTGAGTTAGCAAGTTATAATCAAATAGAAGAAGCTTATAATAAGGGGGCCGAATGGTGTAACTATGGTTGGTCTGCAAATCAACTCGCTTTATTCCCTACTCAAAAGCAAACTTATAATACATTACAAACTATAAAAGGTCATGAAAATGACTGTGGAAGAGCAGGAATAAACGGAGGATATATAGCAAACCCTAAAATTAAATTTGGCGTAAATTGTTATGGCAATAAACCTAGAATAACGGAAGAAGAACAAGAACTAATGCAAACAGCTAGCCCATATCCAGAAACAGCTCAAGATATTGCATTTCAGAAAAAAGTTGACTATTGGAAAAATAAAGTAGATGAAATATTAGTATCTCCGTTTAATAGTAATATGTGGAGTTCTCCTATTTTATAAGTCAATAAAACAATATGTATCATTATAATTATTATCATAATTATCAATATTATCAATATTATAAGAATTGCCACTTTCCACAAATAAATAAATTTTATAAACATAATAAAAAAATAATATCGTATATAGAACTTTTGATATTTTATAGATATTTCTTAAAAAATATCTATCAATTAGAAAATAGTAATTACTACTATTTTCTAAAATAGCCATAGTCATTGTTAGTTTTTTACTTATAGAAATCCTGCAAATTGGACATGAACTAGATTTGTTATACCAGTTATTTAAGCAATTCTTATGAATCCAACTATTACAATTGCATTTTTTTATATAATCAAGTTGTGCATTTAATTGAATTGGTTCCCATTCATATGCATTGGTTGATTCATAGCAAATAAAACATATAGGTTTTGAATGTGTTAAATATTCATAATCGTTATAATAAGGTTCAAATGTTCTGAATAGCATTTTATTATATTAGATAATTTAATATAATAAAATTTATTTATATTTTTTTGTTCCGCCTTTTTTAGATACTTTTTGTTTTTGAGTTTTTTTCCTTTTTCCTGCATTCTGTTTGACATTAGTTTCGTGATGTCTAACTATACCTATTAATTTATCGTGTAAATCATCATCAATATCATCATCGCTGCTATTCTCATCATCCGATGAATCTTCATATTGACCTCCGCCCATTTTATTACCATAACTTAAAGCCCAACTAGGAATTACTAAATTATTAAATAGGTCTGACACTTTATCCCCTCCTCCATATTGAGTATTTAATGTCATTATAGGAGACATTCCTGCTTTCATCATAATAGAATTTACACTAAAACCGCCAGATTGTATTCCATCTTCATTGGTAAATACGAATTCATCACCACCTATATAATTTATATCGTTCATATAAATTATTTATATATTAATTAATTATTAGAAAACCGCTTTATTTCAGGAACAATTTTTGCCGACCTTTTTTGTTTAATATGTTCCATGATTAATTTTACTTGTGATTCATTTTTAATGATATCACTTAATGTTTTTTCTAAATATTTATATGATAATGGTTCTTGAACTTTGGTATTTACAAATTTTAATTTCCCATCACTTATTTCAACTGTCGCGTTAGAGAGATTATTTGAAGAAGCATAATTTGTTATTTTTTCTTCCAATGTATTACGTTTCTCTCTTAAATCTTTGGTTTTTTCATTTAGTTGCTTAAGTTGGTTATCTAAAGAAACCCATTGTTGAATTTGGTTTTCAAAACTCATTAACTCTTATAGGAATATAAAATATAAAAAATATTTAAAAACACGTTAAAATATTTAACGTCTATAGTGTTTGCGTGTGCGCATGCTTTTTCCTCCGCGTTTGTTTCTTCTATAAGTTTGTTGTAATCCTAAAATACTAAAAGGAACTATGGCTTGATTAATTACGGAACCCAAAAATCCTCCGCGCTTTCTTCGGCGACTTCTCTTACCAGCACTTTGAACCAAAGATAAATTTTCGGCAGTTGGTGAATTAGGTTGGGTTGCCCATTGACCTTGAGCACCAACATATTCAGTACCAACTCTACCACCATATGGACCTGTCTGGTCAAACGTCCTGGAGAATTGAGAACTACCTGAACCATTTACATAGCTGCCATAAGAAGATGCAGAAGTATAGTTTCCATTACCTCCTCTTTTAACTCCATGTCTATGTCTATGTCTGCGACTACGACTACCTCTATGTTTTGTCATATTATATAATTTGCTGAGAATAAAAATATATTTACTTTAATATTTTATTAAATATATTTAATGATGTCTGCGACTTCTTTTTCCACTTCTATTTTTACGAGTACGTTTTCCGCCGCGTTTATTTTTTCTATAAGTTTGTTGTAAACCTAAGATACTAAATGGAACAATAGCTTGGCTAATTAAACCAGCTAAAGAACCTGCTCGTTTACTTCTTCTATATGCCATATAATATACATCTAAAATAATTTTGATATCACTTGTTTATTACACAGCAGAATTATTAAAATAATAAGTATTGCTAAAATCATTATAAAAATTAAAAACACCAATGCAACTGTTATATAAATATAAGGATTTATTTCGTATAATATAAAATCTATTACTGGTTTTAATAACATTTTAAATTCATTTTTAATGTCATCTCTCTTTAAAATGTCTAAACATTGTTGAACCAACGAATCTTTCATATTAATTTATAATATTAATTAAACATAGTTTTTGCGTGTTAATAGATTTTAATTTTTCTATATTCTCAATAAATATGGATAATATTATTGAACCTAATGAAACATTTGATTTTTCAAAACTTTCTTTAGCACATCCTAGCGGAATACAAGGTGGCGCTTATTTTACTAAAATAGAATATAATAAAAAACCATTATATATACAAACTTCAAAGAGTCAAACTAGACAAGGATTTGTTAAAACTGGCAAAAAATATTATTGCGACTTAATGTTTGATAAGAACGCAGAAGGACTTATACATTGGTTTGAAAATTTAGAAAATAGATGTCAACAATTGATTTTTGAGAGGAGGGATACATGGTTTCAAAATAGTTTAGAAGAAAGTGATATTGAATCTGCCTTTAATTCCACTATTCGTGTGTATAAGTCTGGTAAATTTTATTTAGTAAGAACAAATATTAAGAACAATCATAATAATTTACCTACCATTAAAATTTATAATGAACAAGAGATACCGTTAACTATGGATGATATTAAAGCTGAAACTAATATTATTTCTATTTTAGAAATACAAGGCATTAAGTTTACATCTAGAAATTTTCAAATTGAAATAGATCTTAAACAAATTATGGTATTAGATAATGAACCAATTTTTGATAATTGTTTAATTAAAACTTATAAAAAACCTCTTGAAAATGTTCCTAACTTTAAAGAAGAAGTAAAAACTTTAGAAGATACAAAAATTGATGAATTAAATAACAATGAACCCAATGCCAGTGCAAATATAGTTGTTGATTTAAATAATGATGATAATTTAGAAGAAGTGGAAAAATTACAAGAAAATAGTTTAGAAGAACTTGATCCATTTGACATTATGGAATCTGAAACTGAACAATTAGAGCCTGGACAAAAAAATGACAATATTTCTTTAGAATTAGAAATTGAAGAATTAAAAGAAGATATTGAGGAAAACACGGATGAATTAAGAGAGGTGAATAATTTAGATTTATCTTTAGAGAATAATTTAGAAACAATACAACTTAAAAAACCAAATCAAGTATATTTTGAATTATATAAAGAAGCCAGAAATAAAGCTAAGATAGCTAAAAAGAATGCTCTTTTAGCTTATTTAGAAGCAAAGAATATTAAGAAAACTTATCTAATAGAAAATTTAAATGACAGTGATAGTGATATTGACGCTGAAATTGATGATGTTTCAGAAAGTGAATTAGACGGTCTATAAAAATTAAAGAATAATTAGAGCAAATGTTTAGAATAATTAATATGTATTCTAAAAATTATTTTATCATTAATTTTATATAATGTCTATGTCTTTGAAGAAGCTATGGAATGACTATGGAATTGGAGCCATTATTGTTTTATTAATTGTCGCCTATGGAGTTAGTATGTTTGCTGGTTATTTAGGTGCCAAGGGTATGTCTGGTCCCGAATCAAACGCTCAAATGCAACCTCAATACAAGAATACTAATGCTCAAGCCAGTGGCGCCGTTCGTCCTTCTGACCCCAACGGAAACGAAGTTTTTGCCTCTGCTAATGGTGTCCAAACCAGCATGCCTGGCATTCCTTCCTCTTGCTCTAATGCCAATATCCAAAATCCCGCCGAACTTTTACCCAGGGATACCAACTCACAATGGGCTCAATTGAACCCCTCAGGAAAGGGCGAGCTTGCCAATGTCAATTTACTCAAGTCTGGCTACCATATTGGCATTGATACTGTCGGACAAAGTTTGAGAAACGCTAACTTGCAAATCCGCTCTGAGCCGCCAAATCCACAATTAAATGTGGGGCCTTGGATGCAGTCAACAATTGAACCAGATTTCATGCGCGTTCCGCTTGAATTAGGCTCTGGACCTCAATAATTTAGTTATTATTTTTGACAGCATAACTTTCTAAAAATCAAAATCTTTATATTCATTATTTTTACACATATAAATATTTTGAACTGTCTTTTCATTTGAAATTTTTTCAATATTTTCACATAATTCATTTAACCAATTATATTTATTAAAATATACATCTTTTTGTAAAATGCGCATAACCGAATAACCATTATCATTAGCACATTTCATTTTATATAAATCATTTTTTCTTGTTTCTTCAGGTGATAACCATTTACCAATTTGTTCAAAATGTTGTTTTCCGTCTAATTCAATAATTATTTTTCTCTCTTCAATCACAAAATCAAACGGTAAATATCTATTTGATTTTGATTTTTTACACCAATCAACCTTATATTGTCTTTCTAATGTATAATATTCTTCCTTTAATTTATCAAATAACATCTGTTCTGTTTTATTTACACAAAACGCACACCATACGCCATTCGTTACAGCACTTAATGGAGTTTCAAATACTTTATTACAAGTTCCACAATCAAACTTATACTTTTTATTAGTACTTTTAAATAACATTCTTGGATTTATAGTTTTATCATTTAAATATTTACTTCTCTCTACAGAAGCAAATGAAATATTAAAACATAATTGACATTCTTTATTTTCACATAATTTTTGATGAGAACAATAAGAACACCAATGACCTTTTGTAGAAATATTTTTTAAAATCATATTTAATTTATGCCCGCATATACAATTAAATATAAATAACTTTCTATCAGAACACTTGAAAACTTGTCTTGGGTCAATACCATTTTCAGATGACCAATAAATTGATTTTTCATGAGATGCAAAAGAATTTACAAAACAAAGTTTACATTCATTATTTTCACACAATTTTATAGCGTGTTTACTACAATAAGGGCACCAATTATTACCTTTATTAATATTCAACAAGTTACTCTCAAACTGATGACCACATTCACAATCAAACCAAAATTTCTTATGCGAATTCAATGCTACCTTATCTGGCTTCAAAACATTTATCACTGACCAAAATTTTGACTTTGGATGTTCTGAAAACATTGACTATTGAATTAATATTACAATATAATTTTAATTCAATTTTAAATATACTTTTATAAAAAGTATAGCAAAATATATTAGTTTACTTTTATAAAAAGTATAGCAAAATATATTAGTTTACTTTTATAAAAAGTATAGCAAACTAGATTAATTATATATTTTGTAATACATTTTCTAATGATATTATATATGGAAAAACATGGTCTATTTTTTTATATTTTTGTAGCGTTTATTCTTTTTTTCTGCTTAGTAATTTATTATCAATCAGACGCATACGGATTAAAATGTATAATAGCATCTAAGGATGGGAACAGATATTGTGTTAGAGAAAGAGAGAAGTTGGAGTTGGCAGCAAACCTTTTAGCCCAAGTTACACAAAAAATGAAAGATATGGTAGCCTATATGAAAGAAAAACAACCAAATGACCCACGCACTAAAAGACTTGTTGAAGGTTTCAATCCTAAAAAAATCAGCGAAACATTACCTACAAGCGAATTAACCGCATATAGTGAAAACAAGGGCGAGAAATTAGCATTCTGTTTAAATACTTCAAAAGAAGGTAATAAACTAATAGATTTAAATACCCTCACCTTTGTAGCTTTACATGAGTTATCGCATATCATGACAGAATCTGTTGGACACAAGCAAGATTTTTGGCAAAATTTTAAATATCTATTACAAAATGCAAAAGAAGCTGGCATTTATGATCCGGTTGATTATAAAAAAAACCCACAACAATATTGTGGCATGAATATTAATGATAATCCTTATTACGATTTGGTTTAATTCAATAACCAATTAATTTATTTTTTATTTATTTT